>ERZ827440.786-NODE-786-length-40260-cov-4.802164_pt1 | contig 40260 bp, 35 predicted proteins | sample MGYA00519774_ERZ827440 | MGnify/ENA primary metagenome ERZ827440 (study PRJEB31778, sample SAMEA3449302) | human gut metagenome | biome: human gut; feature: human-associated habitat; material: faeces | place: United Kingdom | collected 2010/2012 ... | reverse complement strand
CATTTGTTCCTATTAATAGAAATATTTTTGATGGGTTGTATTTATACACTCTATTATGCATATCATTTAAAATATCATCAGTTGAATTACCCGCAATTCCACTATTTATTACCAATTCATTCTTATAATATTTTGACAAGTTATAGTAATCAGTTAAAGAATCACCTAAAAATAAAATATTACCATGCATTATTCCAGAATTGTCAAAATAATATTCAATACCGTCAATTTTCTTTCTCCCAGTTATTTTTTTTTCATTAACATAATAATATGTATTTCCATTTTCTTTTATAAACCCATTCTTAGATTTATCTATATTTTCATTATCATTGTTATTATCATTTTTTTTATCATCAGTTGAACTGTTACTATTATCTGTTTCAATTTTTTTTGTTTTTATATTAATAGAACTAGAATTTTTTTCTAATGTAATTGCATACATATTTTCTTTATCATTAAGCATATATAGATAACTGTAATTTTTTCCTAAATTATCATCTACAATTTCTACTTTATGATCAGAAACCTTTAATAAATATGATTTATTATCATTACTATCAATATAACTTATATATACATTATTATTAATGATATTTATAGTTGGACTTAAATAATTTGTCATTAAATCAATTTTATCTTCACTCCATTTTGTGCCATCATATGAATACAAAATTGGAGAAGTTCCTGTTTTTCCAATAAATGTATAAATTTTATTTTCATATTTTTTCACTATATGAATATTACTTCCACTTATAGTTGATGTTATTTCTGTTTTCCATTCTTTTTTTGATAAGTCATATAATTCTATTTTTGCATTATTATTAGAGTCAAAGTATGATGAATATGCTAAATACAATTTATTATTGTACATAGAAATGGATGGGTTTCCAAAATCTTTGGCTTTTTTTTCTGCAATGATCTTATTATTAATGATATCTTTTATAGTTAATTTTGTATTAAGACCTGAAGTAGTTTCTTCATACATTAAATATATGGTATTATTTGATTCAATCAAATTTATGTTTTTTGGATAATTTGTTTTATATTCACTAATATTTTTCCAATTATTGTTTTCTAATTGATAAATATATAAATATCCACTATTAAAATCTTGTGTAACTAAATATAAAGAATTATTATATGTTGCTATAGAAGGATAACTTTGTCCTTGTAGACTACCTCCGACTTGTTTCCAAGAACTGCCAGTCCATTTTTTAACAATTACTTTGGCACTTGAGCCTAATCCTTCTGTATATGATACATATATATTATCATTACTTAAATCTCTGTATAATTTTGCATCCCCATATGAAGCATTATTTAATGTCTCCACGGTCTTCCAATTATTAGAAGCATTGTAATTAGCAAAATCGACATTAAATGTAACACTATTTTTATCATCAGATAGTTTTACATTACTAATTTTGATACCACTATTTTGGCCATCTGAATAATAAAGGGTATTATCTTGGAAAGTTTTTGTTAAATCTGTACTTCCGTATTCATTTTCTCCTTTTTCTGGTTCTAATGCTGCATCATAGTATCTATTAAATCCTTTATATTCTCCATCTGAGGCTATATCTGATCCAGAATCTTTATCTGTTACATTTGGTCTATATACGTATATGTAATTTTTTCCTCTTATATTTGTATAGTCTTCTACTTTATTATCTACACGATACATTAAAAGTCCACTTGATGGTATCCCGTGGTCTAACGCATAAGTAGAGTTGTTTTTCTTTCTATATTCTAAGAAAATAGATTCAGAATCTGATAAAGGTGTTTTTATTTCAAACAGTTTATTTCCGCCTTTTTCTGATACTGCAGTTAATGTATAACTCCCACTTTTTGTGATAGTGTTTGATTTAATCCAACCTTGTTTTAATCTTAAATATGATAGTGGATATTGTAAATAGAAACTACTTTTCCCCATTATATCCCACATTCCAACTGGCTCACCACTATCAGTTTTCCTATAAAGATCTGGAAGACCTAATACGTGTAAAAACTCGTGTGCTATTATACTTTGTGCTTGTCTAGCTCCCATCGTAGCATTATCTGTAACAACATATGAAGATGGTATAATGTTATAATTTGAAACACGCAATCCATTAATTGTTTCTGTACCACTATATTCAGCTTTGTGTGAAGCAATGGCATTAGAATCATCAGGTCTTCCCTGAACAATAATAGTTAAATTGTCTATAAATCCAGAGTTCATATTACTTAAATTACTAGAATCAAGACTGTATGAAATTTTTGAATCATTTATAGCATTAATAACTTCCTGAATAATTAAGTCACTATTTTGATAATAACTTGCATTATTGTTTAATGTATATGTAGCTACTGACTTTTCATCACTACTCTCCTGTGGAAAATAATTATTAACTTCTAAATTTCCCTCAGAAATTATTTTAATATAATTCTTAAATGAATTATCTTCACCATTACTTTCATTTTTATTGTATATATTTTTTATTAAAGTCCAATTATCAGATGATGATGTTTTCGCATTAAAAATGTCTCTTGTATCATCTTTAAATTTTGTAAAAACTACCACATTTGATATTGTCTTAGTATCCATGGCATAGGTATTATCTATACTAAATAATCCAAAAAATGACATTAATATTATTAATATAGGTATAACCTTTCTCCTTGTACTCATAAAACCACTCCTTGTAATACTATTTAATTAATCTCTGTTAAATATATCTCTTGTATATACTTTATCTTTTACATCTTTCAATAAATCCGTTGTTCTATTTACTAATATAATATCCGATATTTTTTTAAACTCATCTAAATCATTTTCAACTCTACTATTAAAGAAATTATTTTCTTTAAGTGTTGGCTCGTATATAATAACATCTATACCTTTAGCCTTAATTTTCTTTATAATTTCTTGGATTGCACTGGCTCTAAAATTATCCGAATCACTCTTCATGGTTAGTCTATATACACCAACTACTTTTGGATTCCTTTTTATAATTTTCTCTGCAATATAGTTTTTTCTTGTAGTGTTACTTTCTACTATAGCACTAATTAAGTTTTCAGGAACATCCTTGTAATTTGCTTTTAGTTGTTTTGTATCTTTTGGTAAGCAATATCCTCCATATCCAAATGATGGATTATTATAATGACTACCAATTCTAGGATCTAGGCATACACCGTCTATAATATCCTTTGTATTTAACCCTTTTATCTCGGCATAAGTATCCAACTCATTAAAATAAGCCACTCTTAAAGCTAAATATGTATTAGCAAATAGTTTTACAGCTTCAGCTTCAGTACTATTCATAAATAAAACGGGTACATCTTCTTTTAATGCTGCTTCCTTTAATAATTTAGCAAATATCTCTCCTCTTTGTGATTTTTCTCCTACTATAATTCTTGATGGGTATAAATTATCATATAAGGCTCTTCCCTCTCTTAAAAATTCAGGTGAAAATAAAATATTTTCTATATCGTATTTTTTTTTCATTGATTCAATAAATCCAACCGGTATTGTTGATTTTACTACTATTGTTGTTTTAGGATTGTCTATTTTCTTTACTTTTTTTATTATATCTTCCACTAAAGATGTATCAAAGAAATTTGTAACCTCATCATAGTTTGTTGGTGTACTAATTATTACATAATCAGCATCTTTTAAAGCCTCTTTCCAATCTAGGGTAGCTTTTAAATTTAAATTTTTTTCTTGAAAATACTTTTCTATATATTCATCTTTAATTGGACTAATCCTATTATTTACTTTTTCTATTTTCTCTTTAATCACATCAAGTGCTATAACTTCGTTACTTTGGCTTAGTAATGTTGCAAGTGACAATCCGACATATCCTATTCCTGCTACTGTTATTTTCATATAAACCACATCCTTCTACTTCTATATATAAATTATAACTTAAATATACGAAAAATAAAAGAAAAAAAGGCTAATCTTTATATGCCTCTTTATATTCTCCTGATAATATATTATCTATCCATTCTGTATTATTTAAATACCAGTCAATTGTTTCTTTTATTCCTTCTTCAAAAGTATAGGTTCTATCCCAACCTAATTCTTTTTCTGCTTTGGTTGAATCAATTGCATATCTTAGGTCATGTCCTTTTCTATCTTCAACAAATTCTATTAAATCTTCACTCTTACCTAATTGTTTTAAGATAGTTTTTACAATAGTTAAATTAGTTCTTTCAGAGTGTCCTCCTAGATTGTATACTTCTCCTACTTTACCATTTCTAACTATTAAATCAACTCCAATATTATGGTCGATTACATGAATCCAATCACGGACATTTTCTCCTGTTCCATAAACTGGTATTTTTTCATTTCTTAAAGCCTTTGATATAACAACAGGTATTAATTTTTCTGGAAATTGATATGGTCCATAGTTATTTGAACATCTACTAATAGTTGTCTTAAGTCCAAATGTTCTATGATAAGCTCCTACTAATAAATCTGCTCCTGCTTTTGATGATGAATATGGACTTGATGTATGAATTGGTGTTTCTTCTGTAAATTTTAAATCAGGTCTATCAAGTGGTAGATCTCCATAGACTTCATCTGTTGATACTTGATGATATCTATCAACGTTATATTTTAATGAGGCATCCATTAAAACTTGTGTACCAATAATATTTGTAGTTAAAAATATTCCTGGATTTTTTATTGAATTATCTACGTGTGACTCTGCAGCAAAATTGATTACTGTATCAAATTTTTCTTCTGCAAATAATTTATCAATAAAATCTCTATCTGTAATATCTCCTTTTACAAATTTAAAATTATCTTTTCCCTCTAAATCCTTTATATTATTATAGTTTCCTGCATAAGTTAGAGCATCTAAACACACAAAATAATCTTCTTTATATTTGTTAACAACGTAATGCATATAATTACTTCCTATAAATCCTGCTCCACCTGTTACTAAAAATTTCATATCTGTATCCTCCTATATGTTCATTATATAAAAGTAAACAAAAAAAGTAAAGTTTCCTTTACTGCTTTTCACTTTATTTTTAGTACTTTTTTTAGTTTTTCGGTAATTACTTTATAACCTTCATCTGACATATGTAATCCTTCTTTTGTATATTCTAACTTTAAGTTTCCATCATTATCTAGAAGTTCTTTATACATATTTATATAGGTAAAATTATTTTTACTGCAATAGTTTTTTATATTTTTATTTATTTCTTGAATATCTTCATTTTTTCTTACACCAACCATATCATGACTAATCTTACTATCATTAGTATTGTTTATTGGATAAAGTGATTCAATATATATTTTTGTATAGGGACGTTTCTTTTTTATTTCTTCTACTATCTTCTTTATATTTTCAATAATATACTTAGTATCTTTTTCATCTCTTAAATCATTAGTTCCAATAAGTAATACTAGTTTTTTTGGATAGTATTTAAATACTTTTTCATCTAGACTATTAAGTATATCATCTGTTGTCCAGCCCTCCACTCCACTATTAACTATTTTTGTATCATAATATTTATCTAAATCATAATAATCAGTAAGTGAATCACCTAAAAAGACTATATCAGTGTACTTATTTTTTTCTTTTGTTTCTAGAGCTTTTAACTTTTCTTCTTGTCTTTTTTGATATTCTATCTTTTCTTGTTTTTCTTTATTTTTATAATAAGCTAATGTAAATAAATTTATAATTAATAGAATTAATACTATAACAAACGCTATAAAGTATTTATCTTTATCAATTGCTTTTTCTCTTTTATACGGTTTTTTTCTTTTTTTATTCATAGTAGTACACCCTTTATTCTATTTTCATTATACTACTTACTAATTAATATTATTTGATATTTTTTTAATTTTTACTATTATTTACACTTTTTATTAACATTCAAATTATTTGTTTTTATATCTTATTGTTTTTGAATCTACAAATGTATCTTCAATATCTCTTATTTTGATACTATCTTTTACTAGGTATTCCCTAGCTTCTTCATTAGTTTTTTCCATTCTATTTTTACTTATTAACCAAAGTATAATTAGTGCTGTTATTAGGGCTGCTAAAAAGATGGCAATTATTAAAGTTGGTAAGAAATTATTGGCACTTTTAGTTGGGGCAGCATAAACTTGTTTTATAAATGAAAAGTATATTAATGTTATTACTAATAATATTTTTCTTATCTTTTTCATTTTATTCCTCCTACATTATTATAAGTATTATAAAGAAACTAACTAAGAATAATATTATTGATAGTATTACAGTCCTTTTTTTACTTAATGGTATATCACAAACTACTTTTCCAGTTTGTCCATTTATAGCAAAAGTATATATTTTTCCTTTATGTTTAATGTTAGCCATAAAGAATGGTAAAAATATATAATCTTCTTTTACTTTAGTGGCAGTAATTTCTTGTTTATCTATATTTTTATTTTGATGTTTAACAGCTGTTTTCATTACTTCTATTGATGTTTCTATTGCCTTAGTTTTTGCTCTATCTAGTGTTTCATTACTTTCAATATCATATTTTTCTACAAGATAATCAGTTAAGTATGTTGGATTATAATCTACTAGTTCATTGAAATTAAATGGTTCTAGAGAATCCATTAAATTATCATCAAAATGAGTAGATGCATCTGTTATGATTCCAGAAAAACTCATACTTCCTTCATTTTTTACTAAATATTTGTCTAATTTTTCATATGTGTACCCTGAATCTTTCCAAGTTGTTTTATCTGTAGCTGTGAAGTTCATTTTACAATTTGTTTCAATGTCATAAGTCCAGAATGGAATATAAATTCCTTTTACAAACTCTAAATTATCTGGATCATTAAATACTTGTGGCATTAATGGTCTTTTTTTGGCAATAGCTTGAAATTTTTTTATTGCTTCTTCTTCTGTTATTTTAAAAGGAATAATTTTAGTTGGAGCAACACCTTCATTTGTTTTTGATTTCGTAATGTTTGTACTTGTACAATAAGCACATGTTTCTACAGGATTACTTTCATCTGCCATAATATCTGCTTTACAATCAACACAATGATATAAAATCATTTCTTCAAGACGTCTTTTTACTCCTTGACTTGTCGTGATTGTAGTAGGAATCTTTGATACTGAAGCATTAAGTTTTTGCATTTCTTCTTGTTTATACTTACTACCACAATAAATACATTCCCATAGTTCTGTTGCTTTATTGAAATTGATTGGGGCTCCGCAATTTGGACATTTTGTACTTAGTATACTCATAGTATCACTCCCTTTTTTATTATCTGTTAATAGTATATCATGTATGATTTTTTATGTAAATTTCTATTTAAAAGAAAAAGAGCTATCTTACTTTTTTTAGCTCTTTGCAATATCTATCAGTAGCATCTTGCCATGTTGGTAACATTTCAAAACCTGCTTCTTTTAATTTCTCTTTTGAAAGTTTTGAGTTTCTTGGTCTATAGGCTTGTTTCGTACCAGTTATTTCTAAATACTCTTCTGTTGAAACAGGATTTACCGTCATTTCTTTATCATTACTTTCAAATATATACTTAGCAAATTCTGCCCATGAACAGTAACCATCATTATTAACATGGTATGTTCCATATTGTTCTGTATGTGCCATATCTACTAAGATTTTTGCTAAATCAACTGTATAAGTTGGGCTTCCTACTTGGTCATCAACTACATTTAATTCATTCATTTTTTCTGATAGATTTAACATTGTTTTGATGAAGTTATTACCATTAATTCCAAATACCCATGAAATTCTTGTAATAAAATGTTTTTCGTTTCTTCTTACTTCTTGTTCTCCTTCATATTTTGTTAATCCATATACACTTTTTGGATTTGGTGTATCTTCTTCAGTATAATATCCTTCTTTTGTACCATCAAAAATATAGTCTGTTGACATATAAATTATCTTTGCTCCTACTTCTATTGAAGCATCAGTTATATTTTTTGTACCTTCTACGTTAACTTTTCTTACTACTTCTTCCATATCTTCTGCTTTATCTACTGCAGTCCAAGCAGCACAATGGAAAATTACATCTGGTTTTTCTTCTTTTATTACATTCATTACGTCTTCTTTATCAGTAATATCTAATGATACATATTTAATATTGGTAGCTTCTTTTAAATCTATTGATGCTTGATTTTTTTCTTCTAATTGTCCTAGATCAGAAACTGTAATATCTAATTCATTTCTTTTTGCTAATTCTCTTACTAAGTCATATCCTAGTTGTCCTTTATATCCAGTAATAAAATATTTCATTATTTATTCCTCCTAAACTTTGTTTTGCACTTTGATAGTGGTTCACGGTTAATATCTTTATCAGATAGTAGTGGTTTATCTATTCCATATTCAGAAAACATTTCGTCCCAATTAATCCCTATTTCCGGATCATTCCACAAAATTCCGTCTTCCATTTCTGGAGCGTAATCGTTGTCTATTAAATAATGGAAAACTGTATCGTCTTCTAGAGCAACAAATCCGTGAGCAAATCCACGTGGTACAAATAATTGTCTATTATTATCTGGTGTTAATAAGACACTTGTCCATTTACCATATGTTTCAGAATCTTCTCTCATATCAACGACTACATCGATAGCTTTTCCACTTATTACTTCAACAATTTTAGCTTGGCATTTAGGATCTTTTTGAAAATGAAGTCCACGAACAACGCCTTTACTGCTTTTACTTCTGTTTGCTTGAACTACTCTTTCAAATCCTAATTCATCAAAATCTTTTTGAATAAAGTATGGGGAAAAGTATCCTCTGTCATCACCAAATCTATTTGGTTCTATAATATAACAATCTAATAAATTAGTTTCTATTTTTTTCATATGTAATTACCTTTTTCTTATATCTAGTACCTTTCTTAAATATTTTCCATAATTATTTTTCTTCATTAATTCAGCTTTTTCTTCTAATTTTTCATTACTCATCCAGTTATGATCATAAGCAATTTTTTCTGGACAACAGATAACTCTATTTCCTTGTTCTTCTATGGCTTGAATCATGTTAGCTGCATCTAACATACTATCAGGAGTACCTGTATCATACCAAGTATAACCTTCTCCTAAGAGTTGAGCTTTTAATATATCATCTTCCAAGTACATTCTATTTAAATCTGTTATTTCTAGCTCTCCTCTTTTACTTGGTTTAACTAATTTAGCTTTTTTACTTACTCCTTTTGGATAGAAGTAAAGACCTGTAATTGCATAATCACTTTTTGGTTGTTCTGGTTTTTCTTCTACTCCAATTACTTTGTTATTATTATCAAATTCCATGATACCAAAACGTTCTGGATCTTTTACTTGATAACCAAAAATAGTTGCATTACCATTTTCAGCATCATATCTAGCATTTTCTAATTTTTCATCTAGACCAGCTCCATAGAAGATATTATCTCCTAAAACCATTGCACATTCTTCATCTCCGATAAACTCTTCTCCTAGAATGAATGCTTGAGCAAGTCCATCTGGTGATGGTTGAATAATGTATTCAATATTGATACCTAGATCACTACCATCTCCAAATAATCTTTTAAATCCTGCTTGATCTTCTTTTGTTGTAATTAGTAAAATGTCATTAATTCCTGCGGACATAAGTGTTGATAATGGATAATAAATCATTGGTTTATCATACACTTGCATTAATTGTTTAGATGTTGCCATTGTCATTGGATAAAGTCTAGTTCCAGACCCTCCTGCTAAAATAATTCCTTTCATTTCTTTAAACCTCCCTTAAAAAAACATCTTATATATAATATTATTAATGATAACTTATTTGTTCTATCCAACCTTTTTAATTCTTTTTCATTGGCATTTAAATATTCTTTAACAAAATATCTTTGACTTTCTTTTAACATTTTATATTTATTAATTTTCTTTACATTTTTATCTATTGTTACAGAATGGTCATGAATAATTACAACCTCATTATCTATAGCTTCTTGTTTATCTACTTTTTCTAGTTTTTTAGCCATTATCTGTTCTTCATAGTATAAAAATGTATTTTCATCAAAGTAGCCTACTTTTTTTAGAACTTCTCCATCTACACAGAAGAAGCAACCTGATACTACTCCTACTATTGATAACTCTTCTTTAAAGTGATCTTCATCATATAAAATTTCTTTTCTATATTTCCTACTTATAAGCGGTAGATTAAATTTTATTTCATCTTCTATAGTTGGTAACATCCAACCTCTGTTTAGTTTTCTATTTTCTACTACAGTTGGACCTACTATCGCAATTGAATGTTTTCCTATATCACTGTTTAATTTCTTTAAATCTTCTTCTTTATGAATTATGATATCTGAATTTGAAAAGATAATATTACATTTACCTAGTTCTTTGATTAAGTACTTTGCCCCTAGGTTTAAACCGGCAGCATAACCTTTATTATCTTTTGCTTCTAGTATTTTTATTTTTTTATTTTCATGTTTTTGTAATTTTACTAATGAATCATCTGTAGAATGATTATCAACTACTACTATTTTGCTTAAACATTTATAATCTTTAATGTTTTCTAACAGACGTTTAGTCATAGGATAATCATTGTAGTTAACAATTACAAACCCTAGTTTTGTCATTTTCTATCTCCTTTATATTTCCATTATAAATTAAATCAATAATTAATGCAACATAGATAGATACTGATGGAGATGTTATAACGTGTCCTGTTAGTAAGGCTAAAATTATTGATAGGAAGAGGCTTAATAGATAGACATCGTTTATTTTTTTAATTCTTTTTTTCTTGTTTATCATCATTACTATTCCACCAAATATTATAACTATACCAATAATACCTTGTCTAAATAGTATGTCAAAGTAATCCATTTCTATCATTTTCATACTTACTTGATCTGTCCCATAATTATCTATGTAACCGATACCTAATAGTTTTGATGAAATTGGACTTTTATTGTAAATCTTTACAGTGTTATTTAAAAAGGTTAGTCTTTGGCTAAAAATAAAGTGATCTATTATTTTAGGATTTTTAAAATCAGATATTTTTTCTACTTTTAAGAAATCTAGATGAATTATTATATTTTTATAAAATGTGGTCTTGGGAATAATCATTATTAGAGCAAGTATTACAATTATAAAACTTGTAGTCATTATACCTAATGTTTTATATTTTTTTTCTTTAATTATCTTTTTGTAATATTTTATAAAGTAATAAATTAGAATGATTCCAAAGCTTAGTAATGGTCCTTTGGTTCCCATTGTTGTTAGAGTGTAAAAAATTATAATTATTGATAGAAAGATAATTGGTTTGTTTTTTTTGTTTATAATTTCACTTAGATAAAATGGCATTAGAATTGAGATGATTGCGCCTACTTCATTTGCTGTGTAAAACCAACCTATACTACCTTTTTTTGTTATTTCATAACTTCCAAAACCTAAATTTAAAACATTTGGTATTAAGATAAACAATAAGTAGATAACAAATAAATTGCTTAACATCTTACTTATATCCTTTTTATTTTTTTTGTAACAGTTATAAATGCATATAAACATGATAGGAAAATAGAAACATTTAAATGTATTTTGTAATTCATACCAAATACTTTCTATTCCTTTTTGGGTAATTGTATTTATCATAAATAATAAAATATAGATAAAGGTTATAGATAAATAAATCAGGTACTTTTTCTTATTTTTAGTTGATATTAAGAGATAGAAAACCATAAATAATAAAAATGCAATTCTTATTATAATTCCTATTGTAAATGACATGTTATTATGAAGCATAATAGCGGTTAAAACATCTATTATGGGTTGAATCCATATAAATGTTGTAATTATTTTATCTATATTTTTTTCTAAATACTTTTCTACCTTTTGCATTTTATCACCTATTGGTATTATAACATACTGTTGTTTCCTGCAAAGAAAAAAAGTAGAAATCTACTTTATTTTGTCTAAATATTCTTTTGAAATATTTAATATTTTGTTCCACTCTGTTATTAATTCTTGATAATTGTTCTTAATAAATTCTTGATTTGATGTTTTACTTTTTAATTCATGATTAAATGCTATATCAGCTAATTTCATAAAGCCTAAATATTTACAATCACTTTTTAAAGCATGAACTTCGATAGAATAATCATTCATATTTTCTTTTTCTAAATATTTTTCTATTCTTTGTTTTCTTTTTTCACTGGCATTTACAAATTCTTCTAGAGTTTCATTATAAGTATCTATTCCTCCAAGTAATTCTAAAGCACTTTCTAGGTCAACACCATTTTCTATTAGTATGCTGGTGTTATCATTATCAGTGGTATCATTATTATTTTCTGCTTTTTCTTCTTCAATTTGAGAAGTTGTATTAGCTGGTTGTGCAATTGGTATTTGTTTTTTATTTCCTATTTCATAAATTTCTTTTGGAAGTTCTCCAAAAATACTTGTTTCCTCTTCTTTATTTAACACCTTTTCTAAAATATTTTTTAATTCTTCTTTATTGATTGGTTTTGCTAAATAGTCATCGAATCCTTCATTTAAATATTTTTCTTTCATACCTGAGATTGCATTAGCTGTTAAAACAACAACTGGTGTTTTAAAATCTTCATTTTCTTTTAGTTTTTTTAGAGTTTCTACTCCGCTCATTTTAGGCATCATGTCATCTAATAAGATCAAATCATAATTATTATCTTTAACTTTTTCAAGACAAGCAAAACCACTTTCTACTGTTTCTACTTCCGGATTATATATTTCTAAGAATTTAGCTGCTACCTTTAGATTTAGGGTATTATCATCTACAATTAATATTTTTTTACCCTTTAAGTCTAGTTTTGTTTGTTTCTTTTTCTCTTCTTTTTTGATTGGTTCATTTTCTATTTTTTGATCTATAATAACTGTAAATTTAGAACCTTTTTTATAATCACTATGGACTACTATTTTTCCTCCCATTAGTTCTACTAATTGTTTAGTAATGGCTAGACCTAGACCTGTACCTTCAATTGTTGTATTTCTATCTTCATCTAATCTTTGGAATTTTGTAAATAACTTATCAATATTTTCTTTTTTTATTCCTCTACCCGAATCTTCTACGGAAATTATAAGTCTTGTTGTTTTGTTATTGTTGATGCATTTTACATCATATTTTACGAAACCACTATCTGTATATTTAGTGGCATTACTTAATAAATTGGTAATTATTTTTTTAAGATTAGCATGGTCACCATATAATACTTCTGGAATATCTTCTGAGATTGATATTTGAAAGTCTAGGGTTTTTTCATCCATTTTTGGTTTTATTAGAGTTGCGACATCATTTAATAGTTTCTTTGACTCATATTTTGAATTTACTATTTCTAATTTACCAGATTCTATTTTTGAAATATCTAGTATTCCATTTACAATTTCTAGTAATGTGTTTGAGGCGGTTATTATATCGTTTGCATTATCTTTGGCTTCATCTAAGCTATTTGATGTTTTTATACATTCTGAAAATCCAACAATAGCATTAAGAGGAGTTCTAATTTCGTGTGACATTGATGATAAGAAATCACTTTTAGCACGATTTGCTTTTTCAGCATCTGTTTTAGCTAACTCCATCTCTTTTAACATTTTTACATCTGGGTTCTCTATTGTGAAATACATTAGATAATTAATAAATGTTAAGGTTATAGAGATAACTATCAAGTATGGATTTAATCTAAATAATACAAATAAAATTCCAATTATAACAATAATTGCATATATGGGTATATGTCTAATATCTCTTTTTTTACGGAAAAATAGTACCGTTATTATAGAACAAAACAAATGTATACCACATACTAGATAAGTAACGATTGATGCAGTACCAGTGATACTATAATTATTCCCCTTTCTTATTACTTGTATTCCCGTAAAAGTGATTAATATAATGGCAATTAAATTGATTATATTCATAATATAATATGCAGTTTTTTTGTAAGATTTATCATCTGAAATTGTTACCAATAATGTATAATAAAATATACATCCAGTATAATACATGAGAGCGACAAAATCTAACTTGTTTATTATTGAAATTATTAACAGTTCAGAATTTGAAACACCATCTAATGCCATTCCTTGAACGATGGTAACCAAGATTCCATCAATAAGACTTAGTAATAGCATTTTAGAATATATTTTGTTTTCTAGTAAGTTTATTCTTTCTTTAGAAAAGTAAATAATAACTAAAAGAGCTGAAAATATACAAGAACATATTGGTAGTAAAATTCCTTCCATAATATCACCCTATTCTAGTTGAATTTTACCATATAAGTAATTTTTTATCAATAAAAAATAAGTAAGTAAAAAACTTACTTATTCTACCTTTACATTTTTTAGAATCTATTTTGAAAATTGCTCTGTCTCATTTGTTTTACTTTTTGCTTAGCATCTGAAACCTGTTGTATATTATTTGCATTTATATTTTTTATATTGGCAATATCGTTATATGCATCGAATAACTCTGCTTGTTTAAAATCAATATATTCGGCTGTTGTTTCTATTTGATAATCATATCTTCCTGCGGTTGATATTCTTTCTTGTAATTCGTGTTCCCATTTTTCAACTGAACTGGTGTATCCTTTCATTTCTTCTTTTCTTGTTGTTTTTCCATATTTTTCTAACATTAAATAATTCCATGTTCCTATTACTTCTCTCAAATACTCTAAACCGTTTTTCTCAGACATTGTAGTTAAATCTATCGGATCATCAATTACAGTATGAATTATATTATTTGGTGTTTTTTTCTCTGTACAGTCCCTTATATAGTGAACTACAGGTATAACTTTCATATTATTTTCAACTGATAGTCTATATATTCCTGGCCAGAAGTTAAGTAATATTTTTTCTGATGTTTTATTCCAAACACCTTCAGGAAACATCATAATATCAGCACCATATTCAACAACTTTTTTAGCTTTTTCTAGCGATGCTTTTTTACTGTTTTTTACTTTTCTGTTTGTCATGATAACACCATTTAACCAAGCTGTTAATCCATCTATAGTGTTATAAAATTGTGGTAAGCTACCAAATATTATATAGGCATTTCTCTCAATTGCTAGAATAGAAGCTAAAGTGTCATCTTTAAAAGCATGATTAGATGCCCATATTACAGGAGAATCTGGTATTTCAATTTTATTTGCATAATTATTTGTACCTGTCAATTCATTTCTATCTTCAAATACTTGTGGAACCATTAAAAATGATGGACCTATTTTTTTTATAACGTGATTAACTAATTTTCTTATTTCAACACCATGTTTAGATATTGTTTCATTTGGATCATCTTTTAGCAAATAACCAAACATACTAATTAAAACATTAAATAATAATGTAGGTTCTTCACCTGCTAATAAATCACTTGAATCTACTAACTCATTCTCATATTTTTTCAAAATTTTATTTATATGATTATATTTATCATCATTATTTTTCAATATAACTCATCTCCCATAAAACTGGGCATATTATACCATAGTTTAGTATAAATTTCAAGTTTTTCAACCTTGTTACCAACTTCTTGACTTGATTTTATTTATGTATGTAAGGAGGGCACATTTATTTTCAGTAAGATAATTACAATAATTATCAATAAAATCAAATATTAATGATGGGGCATTGATTGATAATATATTTTCACTTGCAAATTCATCATATTACTCTGAAAATAAAAAACTATTAACAAAAATACACTTTTCCTAGTTATAATTAATTCACTAAGTCATATTATAGCAATATTTAATAAGTAAAATTATTTATTTTTTAAAATTAGTTTTTTTTTTGAACTTGGTGATACTTCACTTAAAATTTTTTCATAGTCTTTTTCTCCTAAAACATCACACATTATTCTTAGATAACTTTCATAACGTTCTGAACTAATTAGTCCACTGGCTATTCCTTGTTTAACAATACACGAATCGTATGGTTCGTTAAAATGGAGACAATCATTATATTTACACTTATCTCTCCAATTTTCAAATTCAGGAAAATAATCTTGAATTTCAATTGGATTAAAAGACGAAACATCTAAACTTCTAATACCCGGTGTATCAATAATTGAGGAATTTTCTTCCCAGACATAATATTTTGAAGTAGTAGTAGTATGTCTTCCACGCTTACTTTTATCACTTATATGGCTTGTTTTTATTTCATCATCACCCATTATTGCATTTGTAAGTGATGACTTCCCAACGCCACTATTTCCAACAAATATAGCTTGTTTATTCATTAATTTATTTTTTAACTCATTTATGCCAATATTTCTATAAGTAGAAGTTTCAATTACCTCTATTCCTAAATCTCTATATGTTGAAAGAATTTCTTCATCCTCTTCAATCTTTAAATCACATTTATTTAAACAAATTATTGCAGGAATATTACTATTTTGAAGAATCATTAAATATCTATCAATAAATTTTGGATGTAATGGAGGTTCTTTAGCTGCAACAACAATCACAGCTAAATCAACATTTGCAGCAATATTTTTTGTTAAACCTACGTCATTCAATCTTGTGCTATCTTTTTTAGTCCTTGATAATATTGAAGTTCTATTCAATAGGTGATTGATAATATATGTACCATTTGATTTTTCTATATCTACTTTATCTCCAGGGAAAACAACTTGATTACAAACTAGATTAACATTTTTTCTTAGTTTTGCTGATACTATTTTTCCATTATAAAGTATATATGCATCATTATATCTAACCTCAATAACAACTCCATATTTATCACAAGAATCAATAATAAAATTATCTACTGTTTCATTTTTCTTTCCGAAAGCCCTTTCTTTAGCTCTTTGTTTTTTTTCTATACTCTTTTTAGTTTTAAAACTATCGTAAGAATTATAATGTGGCATTTTAGTCATTCCTTTCACATAAAGTATATTTCCTCAGTTGTATTATATCACTTTTTAAACAATTATATATTCAATTTATTAGTTTTTCCACAATAATCTATCAATAGATGAAGGAATATCAATTCCATCATCCAAATCATAATAATCTACAGTTTTTCCATCTCTAGCAAATGTAATACATTTACCTTCTCTTTTTATTACATTCTCTCTTCTCACTTTACCAATTGTAGTGTCCATTACAAATCTAGTTGAATTAACCCAAGAAGGAGTATCCCAATTTACCTCATCCATTATTTTTTCTATTCTATTGGCTGAAATTCTATGTCCAGCACCATATGATATTGGATCAGGTATAAAAATTGATAATGGTCTGATATTTAATTCATCCATTTTTATTAGTAGTTTTATTAAAACTTTTGAATTATCATTTATACCCCTTAGTAATGGAAATTGAGAATACATTCTTATCCCTGATTGTCTAATTTCATTTATTTTTTTCTCAACAACATCATCTAATTCATAAGGATGATTTATGTGAAAAACGAGTCTAACATTATGTTCACTTAATAAAGCTATCATTTTTTTAGTAAATATAGATGGTTCATACACTATTGATCGTGTATGTATCCTTATATCAAATTGTTTTAATTCTTCTAGAGCAAATTTCATATTATCATACCCAATAGTTAATGGATCTCCCCCAGAAAATATTACTTCTTTAATTTTTGGATTAGCTTTTAGATAATCTTTTAGAATAGATATTTTATTTTCTATCGTTTCTTTTAAGTTACTTTGTTGAAATTTTGATAAATTATAAGTTCTAAAACAATATTGGCAATGTGCAAAACAAACATCTGTAATAATGAAAACCAAACGATTTTCATACTTTTGAATTATGTAATCACAATTTTCTACTGGATTATGTTTGTCTTCTTCAACATAATCCCTAGTTTCTACACTTGTTTTTAAAGCTATTTTATCTTTTACAGGAATTACCGATCTATACAATGGTCCTCCTATTCCGATTGTATCTATTTCCTCAATAATTTTCTTCATGTAAAAGTTAGTTATTTTAATTGGTAGTAAGTTATCTGATTCAACTAGCTGATGATATCTTTCTTGTAACTCCTTATCAATTATTTTTTCATCTATCATTATCTATCACCTTATATCCTATCGAATTTTTCTTATTACCAGTTATTAAAGCTCTTTCCACAATATAATTGATAATATAATCAAATGAATATCCATCTGTTTTAGCACATGTTATAAATTCACCAGTAGGATGAAAACTTACTTGAGAATTAACTTCTATTAAATAATATTTATCATCTTTTTTTCTAAAATCTATTTTTGCATATCCTTTAATATCTAATTTTTCTGCTATAGTTAAAACAATATTCTTTAAAGCATCAAATTCTCCAGTTGTTGTTTGTATATCAACTGCGTCATCATTAATAGTTTTCATTTCATAATCATAAAATTCTGAATCACAATTAACTATGCAAGGACCTAATGCACCAATACCCTCAATATAAATCATGCTAAGATCTTGACCGTCTACATATTCTTCTACCAAAACATTTCTATCATATCTTTGAATCAAAGATAATACTTGATTTTTTAACTCGCCATAAGAATTAACTATTGATTTTTCATCCATTCCCATACTTGATCCTTCAGAGTTTAATTTAACAATTGCTGGAAATCTAATATTTCTCAATAAATCAATATCTTTTTCTTCACAAACACTATACCCTTTAGGGCAATCTATATAATTTTTTAGAAGGTTTTTCACTAAAAATTTATTATGACACATTAGGAGATTTGTACTATCTGGTCCAGTATAATTATATTTAAATTGCTCTAATATTGCTCCGTATACCGATTCTCTAGCAGGGCCATTATATCCTTCACAAACATTAAAAACTAAATTTGGTTGATATTGATTTAACTCACCTATCCATTTGAACTCTTTATCAGCTTCAATTTTCTTTACTTCATATTTTTTAGATAAAACTTTATAAATACTGTCAATGGTTAATTCAGAATCAAATTCTGCTTCATATTCAAATTGATATCTATTTAAATTAAATAATATTGCTACTTTTTTCATTTTAACTTCTCCTTATTTAAACCAAATGCTAAAAAATGATATAGTAATTCCTCAGCTATTACAAAAGATGTGTGAGAATCATCAAGTTTTGGATTAAGTTCTACAATATCAAATCCAGCTATATCTAAATCATGTAAATTTCTTAATGCTTCATCACATTCATATGGTGTTAAACCATTGCATTGTGGGGTACCTGTTCCAAAAACATATGATACATCTAAGCAATCAATATCAAATGTTATATAAAACTTTATTTTCTTATTTTTATTTCTTTCTTTTATATCATTGATTATATTTAAAATCCCTCTCTTTTTTGTATAGTTAGATGTGAATAAATTGATATGTTTTTCTTTTACATAGTCAAACCAATCCCTTCCAACAACGCCACGAGGACCTATTGTATACATGTTTTTTCCATCTAAGTATCCATCTTCAATTAATTTTCTAAATACATTACCATGCCAAACATCTGGCATATTTAAATACTTATCTTCTACATCCATATGAGCATCAAAGTGTATTAATCCAATTTCATAATCAGGGTATCTCTCTTTCATTGCTTTATAAAAGCCTCTAAAACTTCCGTATGTAATAGAATGATCTCCACCGCATATAAGAGGAAAACTATTTTTTGCAATGAAATAAACTTTTTTTGTTATTGCTTCTTGATTTTCTTTTGGATTTGTCGGATTAACGTATACATCTCCTAAATCTGCTATTTTAAGTTCATTAGTTTTCAAATATTCATCATGATCTAAATCATATAACTCTTCACCATAGATTCTATCCCAAAATGAATATTCTCTTAATTGTCTTGGAGCATATTTTGCACCTAGTCTATAAGATGCACCATAATCACAAGGAATACCTAAAAATACTACATCATAATCTTTAGTTTCTTTTTCTCTAATAAATTCTCCACCCATGTAAGTTGGTATACCTGCATATATATATTCTTCTTCTCTTTCTTCTTTCATATCTATCCCCCTAACTATACATATTGTGATATATCCATAGATGTTTTTTTCTTATGTTTTTTCAAAAATACCTCTTCTAATACTTTTTCAGTGTATTCACCAAATAGTGGTCCACATATTGTTTCAATAACATCCAGACCACTCATTGTTAAATTAGCTTCAATAATAATTGGCTCATTTTTTTCTGTAATAGCAATATCCCAACCAATTAATCTAAAATGTGGAAATCTTTGCGCTGATTCTTTTACTAAATTCCTAATTTTATCTATAAATTCAAATTTTACATCTGTAAATTTTCCACCATCTGGATGCTTATTAAATTTTTTTCCAAGTGCGTCATAAGCAAAATCTGAAAGTGTACCATCTTCATTAACTTTGCAATAAATCCCTCCAAAACTTGCATTATCCACTTTAGATTTTCCAACTCCCATTCTAAATGTACACCAAGGCAAAACTTTTACTTCTCCTTCTAAAATTAAGGTCATTATTCTAATTGTATTAAGTGAATTTGGGTGCAATTTAGCAGTTTCTTTAGATTGCTTTATTGTTTCTTGAAAAATCAAATTTTCTTCTTCTAAATTATCAAAAAATTCAATCAACTCAGCATTTGTAGGATTATTTAGAAATTTAACACCTTTACCACCATATGATGCCATACTTGGTTTTATTGTGATATTACTAGCTGATGATAAAATTTCAATAGCTTTTTCTTTAGTTATAATATTATAGTCTTTATCTTCATAAACTCCATTTATTAAATGGATGTATGTCTTAGGTAACTTAAAACCTTTTAAATATAGATCAAAATAATTTTTATCAGCGATGCCTGGTTCTATTGCTCTGTTATTTAAGTATCCATCAATATATCCAACAAATAAGTCATCTGGAATAAATCTTTCATCAAATTTTCCCGTTCTATCTATATAATATTTATGATATGCAATATCAAAGTCTTTTGTATATTTTTTCCAATAATCCTTTATCTTATTTTCTTGATCTTCAGTTAGTTCCTTGACATTTTCAGAAAATAACTCTTTAGAATCTATTCTAAAACACTCCATACATTTTTCTGACAATTCTTTAAAAAAGTTTTCATACAAAGATGTAAGATAATTAAAAGCTTCTTCTTCCCATTTTTCAAATCTCATATTTATTCCTCCTAAATCCATTGCTCCAATTGTCTAACAACATCTTCATTAATTAATTTATTATTATTCATCCATTCATCATTAAAGACATTATTTAAGTATTTTTCTCCACCATCACATAATAAGATAACAGCATTGCCAGATCCATTTTTCTTATTTATGTCTTCTAACGCTTTATAAATAACACCCCCTGCAGATCCTCCAATTAATAACCCATACTTTTTAGCAAAATATCTACAGGTATTAAATGCCTCATCATCTTTAGCAAAAAAATTGTTATCTATAACCCCATAATCAATTACTTTGGGAATTGGTGCATCTTTGGGATTTCCAGTTCCTGATTGAAAATAAGGTTGTCCTTCACCACCAAATAATATGGAACCAACAGGCTCAATAACATTAATCGTTGTATTTTGATTATTTTCCTTTAGTCCAATTGCTGTACCACATGATGAACCACCTGTTCCAATCGCTGCATAAAATGAATCAATAGTGCCCAATTCATTAACAAGTTCCTTAGCAAGTGTATTGGTATATGCAGAACGATTGTCAAAATTGTCTGCTTGATTAGGAAAGAACGCATTATCCATTTCCTCAGACATTTTTTTAGCAGTTTTTTCTCTTTCAATCACAGCTACCTCATTTGCTTTATAACCGTCACCAACAATAACTATTTCTCCACCATAGGCTTTTATCATATCAATTTTTTCTTTCGAAGCATGATGATCAACAACAGCTATAAATCTGTATCCTTTTATGGCTGAAGCAATTGCTAATCCGATAGCTGTATTGCCACTTGATGACTCTATTATTGTACCTCCAGGTCTTAATCTTCCATCTTTTTCTGCTTGTTCAATCATATTTAATGCCATTCGATCTTTCATACTTCCTCCTGGATTAAATTTTTCTAATTTAAGAAAAACCTTCCAATTGTTGTTTTTCATCTTAATTTCAAATAGTGGTGTATTACCAATTAAATCTGTAACTTTATTTACAATCATACTTTTTATCCTCCTCTACCACATATCTATCATCAATTATCTTAACAACATATTTTTTTACCAATGGAATTTTGTGAAATTCACTTTCATTTGAATCCATTTGATAACCTGCTGTATTATAATAGACTAATAAATCTCCTCTTTCCGGAATATTGTCAAATTTAATTTTTCTCCATGTTATCATATCTTGTTCTAAACATAAATTACCTGCAATGCTAGCAAAAATTGTATTACTTTGATTATTATTTTTAGAAATAAGTTTAGGTTCTATTAGGTAATCACTATTAAACCATTGTTCCGATAAACAATTAATATTACCATTAGTAACAAGAATATTCTCACCATTGTATAAATGTTTCATATATTGAACCTCATATATACTAACTCCAACATTTTTAAGTAGACTTCTACCTGGTTCTATAATAATCTCAATTTTATTTTTATTTAACTTTTTATAAACTTTTTTTAAAATATAATCTAATGCATTTTCATCAGCAGTTCTACTATAGTAAGGGTAATAATCAGTAATAAAATGCTCTTTAAAATACATTTCTTTATTATTTTTCTTTAGAAAATTGTAGTAATCATCTTTAGAACAATAATTTGTAGGAATACCTCCTCCAATATCTATAAAATTTATATCAATATTTTTTGATTCTGTGAGTTCTATTACTTCATTAATTGCTTCAACTCTGTCATTTAAAGAATAATTGTTAATATGAAATGAAAATCCTTCAAGTTGTATTAAGCTATTGGAAATAATATCTAAACAAAGATCAATCTGATTTAAATTTATTCCAAATCTACTAATCTTTCCTAATAAATCTGAAATTCTCAAAAGAACCTTACATGGTTTATTAATTTCTTTAATTTTTCTCAATTCTTCAACATCATCAACTGATATCATTACGTGATTATCTATTGAATTATTTAAATAGTCATCATTTTTTGCCGGTCCAGCAGCAATTATTTTTTTTGTAAACTTGAGTGCATCGTTTAGCTCATAATTACTTGATACTTCAACACCACAATTTTGCTCTGAAGCATATTTTAATAGAGCAAAACTTTTGTTAGATTTACATGAAAAAAAGATATTTTCGCGTGAAAAATATTGTGCAAAAATATCTTTAAATTTGTTAATATTATTAATAAACTGATCAATAAAAATAATATTGGCTGGAGTGTCAAAAAGAGCAAATAAATTATATGTTTCTTCTAAGCATTCTAAATATTCACAATTTTCAGCTGATATTTAGAATAATTGATCATATAAATATCATCTCCTAGCACTTGGTTCATATACTAACACTCTTTTTTTTTAAAGTCAATTCAATTTCATAAAATTTCTTTGATCTTCTATTCACATTCTAATTCTTCTAATTTTTCTATGAACTCTTTTGGTGGTTCTTTTTCAAAATAGATATGTTCTCCGGTAATTGGATGTGTAAACTCTATACTTTTAGAGTGTAACATTTGTCCAAAGTCATCACCTTTCTTTTTATTATATAATGGATCATTGACAACTGGATGCTTAATATATTTCATGTGAACTCTGATTTGATGAGTTCTTCCTGTATCAAGTATACATTCTATTAGAGTTTTATCTTTATACCTTTTTAATACTTTAAAATGAGTTATAGCCTCTTTGGAATTTTGATCTGTTACAGCCATTTTTTGTCTATCATGTACATCTCTTCCTATTGGTGCATCAATTGTTCCTGTTTCATGATTTATTATTCCTTCTACTAAAGCTAGATAGTGTCTTTTTACTTTTTTATGTTTCATCATATCTGATAATAATTCTAGTGTTTTACTATCTTTTGCAACTACCATTAGACCACTTGTATCTTTATCTAGTCTATGAACTATTCCAGGGCGATTTGTATCCCCTTCTAAATTATATTTATAAAGTAGAGCATTTACTAGAGTCCCTGTATAATGTCCAGGGGCTGGGTGAGTTACCATTCCACTTTCTTTATTTATTATTAATAAGTATTTATCTTCATATACTATATCTATTGGTATGTTTTCTTTTTCTACTTTTATTTCAAAATCTAGATTATCTTCCACATCAATTTTGTCATTTTCTTTTACTTTATAATTTGGTTGAGTTTCTTTACCATTTACTAACACCTTTTTTTGTTCAATTAGTTTTTGTACTTTACTACGTGAGATATCTAATTTTTTACTTAGATAAGAATCTATTCGTGTTTTATTATTTTCTTCTACTACTATCATTTTTTATATCTCCATTTGTACTAGCAAAAGTTGGTTCTTCAAACATATCTAATAGTTCTTTTCCTTCTGCTTTTTTTCTAGTACTATTATTTTTTCCTTTTATTTTGTTTATTTGTTCAGTCAAGTATTCTTCACAATCTAGGCATTTATTTAATCTAACTCTTTCATTTTTTGGTGCTAATTCTGGTGTTGTAAATACTGTTTCTTTAAAGTTTATAGCTTCTTCTAAGCTTAAATCGTTGTTTTTGAAGTAAGTTCTAGCAATACTTTCTTGGGTGTATGATAAAAGACTTGGATAGTGTCTTTCACTAAGTGATTTTGCTTCTATATCAGTAAATTCTAACATTGTATCTAGAAATATTTCATCATTACCTAATTTATTTAAAAGAGCATCATACATTTTTTTACCATTACTATTAAAATATGCATCTAGTACAGTGTCTGATCCTGCTATATGAGTTAAGACATTTGCCATAATATAGCTGGTAAATAAAGTATCATTTTCATCTGTACTTGGAATTAGTAAGTTAGCAACCATATGATTAATACCTTTATTTAAGGCTTCCATTTTACCATCAAATGAAACACCTATATTTTTAGTTTCTTTGTCAGTTGTCACTGCTTCTAGTACTCCATACATCATAGCATGGGCAGTATCATCTACTTCAGCCATTCTTTTATTATCAATGTAGATTGTATTAGTACTAATATCATATTCGGTTGGAGCATTAAAATCTAAATTTTCTTTTGGTTTTAGTTCAACACCCTCTAGTTTGTCTATTTTTGCTTCTTTGAATACTTCTTTTAATCTCGATACACAGATTGCTAAATCTTTCTGATAATTAGTTTGCATTTTGTTTCCTCCTTAATAGTAATATAGCTAATATAAATATTCCTACTACAATTCCAATATCTGCAAAGTTAAATACAGCAAATGGATAACCAAATATAGTAAAAGATAAATAATCTATTACAAATCCTTGAGATACTCTATCTATTAGATTTCCTAAAATTCCTCCTAGGAGCATTCCCCATGATATTACTTCTAGTTTAGATGTTATTTCATTTTTCTTGATGTAGCTTGCTATCATATAAAAAGCTATTACTGTTATAAAGATTAATAATACTCTCATTCCTGTAAATGAGGAAAAGGCTGCTCCTTCATTTTGAAGATAGTTTATTTTGAAAAAATTGGATATTACATTTATTTTTTCTCCTACATTTAAGTAACTAACTACTATGCCTTTTATGATTTGGTCTATTATTAACCAAATTGTACAAATTATATAAATACTAATTTTTTTCATTTATCTCTCCATTTAGTCTTTCAACTTTATTTACAGCCATTTGCCATTCATCAAATCTTTTTTCTACTCTTCCATTTATTTTTAAAATGTCCCCTTTAGAAACATCTGAATATATTTTATAAATATTTGGAAAAAATGTAAAGTCTATTGTTGATGTTTCATCACTACCTGTTACAAAAGCCATTCTATCTCCTTTTTTTGTATCAATTACTTTTACTCTTTCTACTAAGACTAGTACTTCTATTCTTTTATCAAAATAATCTTTTAGTTTGTTTAGTCTTATGGCTCTTGGATAAGCTTTATAATAGGTAGTTGTTGGGTGATGTGAAAAGTAAAATCCAAAAATATTTTTTTCTTGTTCTAGAAGTTCTTCTTTATTATATTCTTCTTTTATAACGATTTCTGGTTTCATAACAAGTGATGGGTCTAAATCTTTAGTAAGTTCTGCATAATTTATTAGGTTGTCCATATTATCCATAATTGTTTTCTTATTGTAGTTGAAGATTCTAAAACAGTCTCCTAAAACTAGGCATTCAATATTCTTTTTACCTACTCCATTAATTAAAAGTCTAGAAAAAGCATCATAAATATCTACAAATGGAGTATCACCTCTTGCTTCCATTATTTTTTTTGCGGCTATATTTCCTACTGATTTTAAATTAGAAAATGGATAGATAATTTTATTATCAGAAACTATATATTTATCTGTGCTTTTATTGATGTCTGGTTTTTTAATAATAATTTCTTTTGATTTTGCTTCTTCTATATACTCTTTTGTTTTTATTTCAGAACCAATCATATTAGTAAGGAGATTGGCAAAGAATTCATTTTTATAGTGAACTTTTAAATAAGCCATTTTGTAGGCAATTAGAGAGTATGCTACTGAATGAGAACGATTGAATCCATAGCCGGCAAAGTTTAGTATTAACTGAAACATCTTTTTTGTGGTTTCTAGTGATCTATGATTTTTTAAACTCTTTTCTATAAATTTTTGTTCTTCACTTTTTAATAGATCAACTTTTTTCTTACTCATAGCACGTCTTAGAACATCTGCTTCTCCCAGAGTGTATCCAGCAAAAACATTGGCTACTTGAATTATTTGTTCTTGATATATTATAATTCCATAAGTGTTTTTTAAAATATCTTCTAAACAAGGATCTAGGTATGTTATTTTTTCTTGTCCATGTTTTCTTCTTATATAAGAATCAATATTTTGAGCAGGTCCTGGCCTAAATAGTGCAATTGCGGCAAAGATATCTTCGAAAGATGATGGTTTTAGTTTTAATAAAAATTTCTTCATACCACTTGATTCAAACTGGAATATTCCTTCTGTATCTGCATTTGCGAAAATTTCTAGTGATTTTTGATCATTAAGTGGAATGTTATTGAATTCAATTTTAGTATTATGATTCTTTTCTATATCTTTTAGTATGTTATGAATAATGGTTAAGTTTTTAAGACCTAGGAAATCCATTTTTAAAAGACCTAACTCCTCTAGATATTCCATTGAATAACCTGATAGATACATATCATCACTAAATGTTAATGGTATAACTGTATCAAGTGGTTTCTCACTCATTAGAATTCCAGCGGCATGAGATGATGTATGTCTTGGGAACCCTTCTAATTTTAAGGCTATTTTGAACATTCTACTTAGAGTTGAATCGCTTTCTACTCTTACTTTGAATGTTTCATTTTTTTGATAAATATCTTTTAGAGTATCTTTTGTAAAACCTGGTATTACTCTTGACAAGTTATCTACTTTATATGTAGGTATATTTAGAACTCTACTGACGTCTCTTATTACTTGTTTTGCACCGAGAGTACCAAAAGTTACTATTCCTGATACATTTTTTTCTCCATATTTGTCGATTACATATTTTATGACTTGATCTCTTTTGTCATCTGGAAAATCGGTATCAATATCTGGCATTGTCTTTCTTTCTGGATTTAAGAATCTTTCAAATAATAAGTTATATTTTAATGGATCAATTTCTGTGATACCTAAGGCATATGATGTAAGACTACCTGCAGCACTACCTCTTCCTGGACCTACTAAAATATCATTTTTCTTTGAATACTTTATAAAATCATAAACTACTAGGAAATAGTTAGAAAATCCCATCTTATCTATAATACTTAATTCATATAGTAATCTTTTTTGATATTCTTCAGTGATATTACCATCTAATCTTTTATTAAGTCCTGCCTTTGCTAATTCAAATAAATATTTGCTTGTGGACATACCTTTTGTATCTTTATAAATAGGAAGTAATAATTCTGGTTGGGGGAATTCAATATTACATTTTTCGGCAATTTTATAGGTGTTCATTAAACCTTCATTATCTGAATATGAAAGTGGTGATGTAATATTTAACTCGTGGTTATCTAAATCATATGATGTATCATCCATTATAGTTTTTCCATCTCTAATTAAATATAGATATTTTAAAAGCTCTTTATCATTGGCATTCATATATAGTGCTTCTTTGAAGAAAACTACACTAGATGTTATTTTTTTGACATCTTTTTCTTCTCTTAAATTTGAATAACCTAGATATATTTCATTGTAAATTTCTTGTATTTTATTTAGAATTTCTCTACTCTTATAAGGAAGAACACAGATTACATCATGATTATTATCCCTTAGGTTGTTAATTGATAATTTTTCTTTACTAGAAATTGTTGAAAGTTTTATTAATGATTGATAACCTTTGTATGTTTTGGCGAATAGAACAAATTCTTTTTCTTCATAATTTAGTGAGATTGATATAATTGGTTTTAGGTTGTTTTCTTGACACATTTTTACTAGTTTCATCGTCATAAACATGTTAGTGTCATTGATTGTGCAGTAGGGATTATTTTTTGAAACATTAAATTTTATAATATCTTCTAGACGTAACATACTTGAAAGTAATGAAAAATTACTTTTTACATATAATGGTATATACACAAATAATCCCTCCCTTTTTGTTTTAGTTTATCATAATTTATAGAAAATATATAGGTTTTATTTGACTTTATTAAGATATTATGGTAAAGTTATAAAGCAAGAGATGAAGCGAAGGAGGAAATATTATGGCATTGAATGTATCTTATAAAAAACCAAATTCTGCGAATACTAGATCGCATGCCTTAAATCATTCTAAGAGACAACAAAAATTAAATTTACAAGTTGTTAGACTTGAAGATGGTACTAAAGTTAGAATGACAGCAAGAGAAAAGAAAACTTTATTAAAAGACGAAAAAATAGCTGCATAATAGTTAATGCAGTTTTTTTGTGTCCTAATATAGATTTTTATTTGCAGATATGACCCGCTTTTCCTTCAATTTCTTTTATTTCCTTTTTTGTTTGATCTAGCTTATTAGATAATGTAATAAGGTTATTTTGTGGTATTTTTGTTTGGTCAACTTTATCAAGTGAAAAGTCTGTTGTGGCAATTAAGGTGTTATTATCAAGATTATAGGCTAATTTAATTCCTTCTACTGAAGCTAGTCCAGTTGATAATTCTTGATATTTAGTGTTATATAATGAAATATTACTTACTCCTGCATCATAGTTATTTTCAATAACTTTGTATGTTTTTGTTACTTTTAATTCTTTTAATAAATCATTTTTAAATGTATATATGTTTTTTGTTGTAGTAGTAATACCTATTGTTGTATCTGTAGTGGTAGTTGAACAGGTTAAAACGTCATCTGTATTTTTCTTTACTACTGTTTTATCTTTATCATTTTTATTTGTTTCTATTAATTTGGATATTTGTGGATAAAAAACTCCTGATCCTATTAAAATTAGACTTATTATCATCATAATTATTGGAAGTGTTCTTCCTTTTTTTCTTTCTTGTTCTTTTGCGATTTCCTCATGAAGACTACCTAAATTTAGTATTTGACTGTAATCGTTATTAGTATTTTTCATAAGCATTCCCCTATTCTTACCTTTATTATACCAAAAAATACAATAAAAAAAAGAAAAATTAGCAGATTAGCTATTTTTCTTCTTAGCATCAAACTTTTTACGAGACTCTGTATCTAGAATTCTTTTTCTGATACGGATAAAGTTTGGAGTAACTTCAACTAATTCATCTGAATTAATGTAATCTAGAGCATATTCAAGTGAAATTGGTCTTGGTCTTTTTAAAACAACTGTGTGATCACTACCTGCGGCACGTACATTTGTAAGGTTTTTACCTTTAGTAACGTTTACAGCTAAGTCATTATCACGATTACATTCACCTATAACCATTCCTTCATATACTTCAGTCCCTGGTTCAATGAACATAATTCCTCTGTCTTCTAAGTTACCAATAGAATATGCTGTTGCGCTTCCTGAATCAATTGATACTAAAACACCTAGTTTTCTTTCTCCGATATCTACTGCTTCATATGGTGCATATTCTTTAAATGTATGGTTCATAATTCCATAACCTTTAGTTAAAGTCATAAATTCTGTTGAGAAGCCAATTAATCCACGTGATGGTATAGTGTAATTTAATCTTGTTTGGTTTTCAAAGTTTTCCATATTTTCCATTTTAGCACCACGAAGTCCTAATTTTTCAATAACACTTCCAACTGATTCTTCTGGAACTTCTATTTGTAAGTCTTCATATGGTTCCATTTTGATACCATCAACTTCTTTAATGATAACACTTGGCTTTGAAACTTCTAATTCAAATCCTTCACGACGCATGTTTTCAATTAAAATACCTAAGTGTAGTTCTCCTCTTCCTGATACTAGGAATGAATCATTTGTTGCTGGCTCAACCTTTAAGCTGACATCTTTTTGAGTCTCACGGAAAAGTCTTTCTTCTATTTTACGAGCTGTTACTATTTTTCCATCTCTTCCAACAAATGGTGATGAGTTTGCTCCAAAAGTCATTTGTAGGGTTGGCTCATCTATATGTAGTACTGGTAATGGAACAATGTTTGTTGTATCGCAAACTGTTTCTCCGACTGAAATATCACTAAGTCCAGCAATTGCTATAACATCTCCTGCTTCAGCACTTTCTATTTCTATTCTATTATATCCATAGAAACCAAATAATTTTTGAATTCTGAATTGTTTTGTTGTTCCGTCTAATCTACAACAAGTTACCATTTCTCCTGTTTTTATTGTACCATTATGTACACGTCCAATTCCAATTCTTCCAACAAATTCATTGTAATCTAATAAAGCTGGCTGAAATTGTAATGGTTTGTCATTATCCCCTGTTGGTTCTGGAATTTCTTCCAAAATTGTATCAAGTATTTCAGAGAATCCTTCAGTTTGAGTTGATAGGTCTTCACTGAATGAACAAGTACCATTTAGAGCACTAGCATAGATAACTTTGAAGTCTAATTGTTCTTCATCAGCACCTAATTCAATAAATAAGTCTAAGATTTCATCTAATACTTTAGAGCATCTAGCACTTGGTTTATCAACCTTATTAATAACAACAATTGGTTTTGCTCCTGCTTCAAAAGCTTTCTTTAAAACGAACCTTGTTTGAGGCATTGCTCCTTCATAAGCATCAACAACAAGTAAAACACCATCTACCATATTCATGATACGTTCTACTTCTCCACCAAAATCAGCATGTCCTGGTGTATCTAAGATATTAATTCTAGTATCTTTATAGTCTAGAGCAGTTGTTTTTGCTAAAATAGTAATACCACGTTCTTTTTCAATTGCATTTGAATCCATTGAAACATTACTTACATCTTCATTATCACGGAACATTCCAGAATGTTTTAGGATTCCATCTACTAGTGTAGTTTTTCCATGGTCAACATGGGCAATAATTGCTACATTTCTTTTCTTCATAATCACACACTTCCTTATATAACGTTCTTGATTATATCATAAAAAATATTAAAATACTAGTATTTCCTAGTATTTTTTATATTATGATTATAGCTCTATAGCCTTAGATGATAACAATAATATCAACATATATTAATTATTTTTGACTAATTGCTGATACTTTATCTTATATTTAATCAAAATAGTAAATATTTTCAGGTAACTGTAATTTTTCAAAAATTCTAGTTTTTATCAATCTACCACCCATATATTTATAAAATTCATTACTTGGATTGTTAGCAAGCCCCCAACTATCATCTTATTAAATCCCATTTTTTTCAATTCAGTTATGCCTGCTTCAAATAGTTTTTTTCCAAAACCTTTACTTTTACAATCGCCAATAATATATATTACATAAATCTCACCACAATAATCATAATCTGTATCATCTGTTGCTCCAACATTTACAAAACCAACAACTTCATTATCAACTTCTAAAACTAATTGATGATCATCTTTTTCACTAAAATTATTATATGAATTATTGGCCCTTTGTTCTTCATTTTCATATAAACTATTTAAAAAATCATCATTAACTATTCCTTTATAAGTTTCATTCCATGTGACTGTTACAACATTGGCAACTGATGCGCAATCTTCTTTTTCTTTTCTTCTTATTAAATAATTCATATAAAAACCTCCTCTATTCTAACCAATGATGACAGCAGCTTTAATATAATCCCCATAGCTGACACCACTATTTTTAATAATTGTATCATAATCTTATACAAAAAAGCACAGAGTATCACTATATAAAATAAATTAAGTAATGATTCCGTGCCCTATGTAAGATTATTTATTTTATGGATTTTCTTTCTTCTGTACATTTATTATTTCTCAATAAATCTCTTTAATACTTTTTGGTTTCCATCAGTAACTTTTTCAAGTTCTGGTAAAGTTGTATAATTTGAAATAATGTCAATCATTCTATTTCTAATAATCTTATCTCTTTTTTTACTATTAATTGCAGATGATATATATAATTTCTTTTGAGGATCAGTTAATTTTCCCCAGATAGTTCTTTCTTTTGTGTTATAAATTAGATACATAATAATATCTGAATATGAATCTTCTACAATTTCATTTTTATTCTTCTTATCTTTTAAGAATAAGTTGCAATTTCTTTTTGGTGTTAATTCTGCTTGTCTTAAAACTTGTTCATCATACATTTCTAATGCTCTAATAATTGTTGGAAATGAATCTGGTCCTATATTTCTTACTCTACCAATTATATTTCTTCCAAATTCATCTGTTAATTTTAAATTACGTTTAACTTCTGCTACTGAATATTCTTTTAATCCTCTATATTTTGTTTGGAGCTCAAGCGTAGGATTATCTAATAATAAAACACTAGCTTTATTTAATTCATCAACTAATTCAATACCATTATTTTGATATTCATATATTTCTGGTTCTAATCTGCTTCTGTTACCTTTAGCTATAATCGATTTTAATAAAGCAATTCTTTTATTAACTTCATCATATTTATATTGTGGATAACATTCCATTAAAGACAATAAATCCTCAACACTATAACAATTATTAGATTTTGCCAATTCAAAAAATTTATCTTCTGAACCATACAATACTTCTTCAGCGGAAATATCTGATAATTTTAGCATTTTTTACCCCTCCTATTTTTATTCTTAAGCAAAAAAATACAAACCAATAATATTCGTGACTCCAATAAAATTGTGTAGATTCAATCTGTGATACCACATATAAAAAGATTATATTTTCTCACTTGTCTATACATTATATATTATTTTTTTACATTTGTTAGCTATTTTTTCTGTCATTTGTTTTTACCAATCTTTTAATTTATTTTTCTATTTTAAAAAAATCTCCTGATTTATTGCATTGTGAATATTTTATTGTCAGTTTTCTCTATGAATAATTCTGTCACATAATTTATCGTTTATAGGAGTCAATTTAAAATTGCTAGTTCTCATAATTTCTAACCAAAACAAAAATTAAATTATTGGTATTGTATCACAAGTTAGTTACTTTTACAATTTTTATATTTTTGCAAAAAAAGACAACTCGATTTGAGTTGCTAAATTAGTTTATCTTTTTTAACTCGGCAGATATTTCACTACCTGCTGGTGTTAATCTAATTGTTGAACAATCATCAGATATCAAATAACTTCTTGGATTCTCATAAATAGGATCTTCATCTCTAGGTCCTGTTGTATGTTTCATTTGAATAAAAGTTATTGTATTTTCATTGATTGTGAAAGCACCAAATTCTTCTTCACCTTCAACACTGTATGTTCCATTCTCATTCAATATATATTTTGAACCATTCATATCACCATTTTCATAGTAAGTTCCATAACATTTAACTGTTGTTTGACTATTTGTTGTTTTCCCTGTTTCTTCACTTTCATCTGTTTTTGTTGTTTCACTCTTAGTACTGTTGCTATTTTTTTCTTTATTTTCACTTTGAATAGTTTCTTCTTTATTTAAAAACTTATCATACCCAATGTAGGCACCCAATAACACTACTAAAACAGATAATATTATTACTGCCACTACTAAACCTTTAGAATTTTTATTTTTCATTTTATCTCTCCTATCTTAGGATAGATTATATCATTATCTAATGAATAATAGTAGCGAAATCTTTTTAACTTTTTTATATTTTACATTTTTGGACAATTAAGTTTTTGATACTTTTTATAGTAGTTTTTTGTAATATTTCCAAGCTAACACTCTTAAAACGTGTTCATCTAACGTTTCTTGATCTAGAGTATTATTATCAATTGCATTTCTTATTTCTTTTATACTTTCTTCATAATCAGTAGATATTAATAAATCATTTCCTGCTAAAAGTGAAATTACGTTTTTATTTTCTATATTTTTAACTGCGTCCATATCTAGATCATCAGTAATAATTACTCCAGAAAAATTTAAATCGTTTCTTAAATAATCATGTAGAGTTTTAGATAGAGATGCAGGATTGTTTTTGTCCATACTTGTCACTATATTATGGCTAAATAAAATAGCCTCAGCTTTGTTTTTTATTCCTGATTTAAACGGAAGAATATCATTATTTTCTATTTCTTCTTTTGTTCTTGTATCTATAGATGATCCACTATGTGTATCAATATTATTTCCATATCCCGGAAAATGTTTTAGAGTATAGCTTACTCCACTTTCTTTACTAGTTTCTATTACTATTGATGAAAACTTTGCAGTTGTTTTTGCATCTTCTTGTAGAGATCTTTTATACATATAGTCACTTGGACTAGTTGATACATCTACAACCGGTGCTAAATTAAGATTTATGCCTAAAGATTTTAATAGATTGCTTTTTTCTATAGTATCTTCTTTTATTTTTTCAAATCCACCACTTTTATATAACTCACTAGGTGATGAAAATGCTTCACTTCGAAGATTTTTATTGCGGCTGACTCTAACTACTATTCCTCCTTCTTCATCTACAGCTGTTAATATTGGAATTTTAGATACTTTATTTGAATCGGCTATCATCTTAATAACATCTTCTTTAGTTTTATCTTTAAAATCTTTGGCAAAGAATAAGTAACCACCAAACTGATATTTTTTTATAATTTCTGTTTGATTTTCTTCAGGATAACGGACTAATAAAATTTGACTAATTTTTTCGTTTTGACTCATTTTCTTGAGTTTTTGATATGCCTTTTTATAATAGTTTTTGAATAAACCGTTGTCCATATATTTATTTGGCATTTCTTCTTTATTTAGTTTTTTTCTTGAAGATTTGTTATTCATGACGTTTATTACTTTATAGTTACTATTGATTGTAAAAAATGTAACTGCTGCAGTTGATATTATTAGTAGGATTACGATTATAAATTTGTTCTTCATTATTATCACCATTATTTCTATCTTTATTGTATCATTTTTTGTTGGATTATTTTGTAGAACTTGATCTTTTTTCTTTTATTTTTTTATAAAAGTAACTGCTAATCAAAATGATTAGTAAAATTCTAATAGGCACTTTTAGATTTCCTATATATTTATCGGCAATTGTCCAACCATTACCTAATGTGTAACCTACATAGACAAAAACTAATGTCCAAGGAATACTTCCTATTGTTGTATAAATAATAAATTTTGGAAATGACAATCTCATAATTCCTATTGGGAGAGATATTAAAGTCCTGATAATTGGGAAATTTCTGCCTATTAAAGCTCCTATTAGTCCATACTTATTGAACCAAGAATCACTTTTTTCTATGTCTTCTTCTTTCATAAAAAAGTACTTCCCATATTTCTTTATAAATGGTTTTCCTCCAAAGTAACCCATAAAATATATTACAATTGCGCAAAAAACACTTCCTATTAATCCTGTTAAGAATGCTCCCCAAAATGTAAATATTTTTTTAGAAGCTAATATTCCTCCTGTTGCTAATATAGCTTCACTTGGAATTACAATGATTACGGCTTCCAGAACCATTCCTAAAAACATTCCAAGATAACCATATTGATTTACTAAATCCAAAACAAAGTTACTCATTTAATCACCTAAATAAGTATATGAGTAATTTTTTTAAATTAGTTCTTTGATATATGAACTTAGACTATCATATATTTTATTTTCTAATACATCTAATTCTTTTTCGTGATTTTTCATTAAACCTCCATTGTATTTTTTTATCATGTCAATATCATTTAGTCCATCACCAATACAATGAATCTTATCAATTTCCAAATAGTTACCTATTTTTTCTAATGATTTATCTTTTCTTATATTGATATTTTCTATGCTTATGTAATTTTTACTCAAATAGTGGTATGTTTTGGTATTCTTATTTAACTCATCAATTATTTTTGTAGGATTTTCTACACTACTTCTTTTGATAAAAATAGCCATTAATGGATATACGTTAAAGTCTGTTGTATATTCCATACCTTTATCGAGAATGTATGATAAGTTATTTTCTAATATAATTTTTTTGATTTTCTCTATTTCATCTTGTGGTAATGGATTTGACTCTATTATATTATTATTCGCATCAAATACCATGGCACCATTATTACAAATTAAATAATTATATGGTATATTGTTTTTTACTAACAATGGATAGATACTGTAGTAACTTCTACCTGTTGTTATCACAAATATGTTCTCTCTCATCCATAGTTTTATATATTCAATATTTTCTTGTAATTGATTTTTATCTTCTACATAAATAGTATTATCAAAGTCACTTGCTAGAATCATTATATATCACCCTATTTATAGTATATATTGAAAATATAATTTTTTCCACAAAAACTGTTGACAAAGTTATTATTTATGTTATAATTGGTATTGTCTACTTGATTAATCGAGCTGAAGTTCGGTTAATTGGATATATATGCGGATGTAGTTTAATGGTAGAACCTTAGCCTTCCAAGCTAACTACGGGAGTTCGATTCTCCTCATCCGCTCCAGATTGATAGGAAACTCGAACTTTTCGAGTTTAAGTAATAAATGCTAACTAGAAATAGTTAGTTTTTTTGTTATTTAAGAAAGGAAAGTGATGAGTTATGACAATAGAAACTAAAAAACTTGTAATAAGTGAAGAATTAAAAAGAAAGATTGAAATGATATGTAAGTTTGCTTATGTGGAATATACCTTTACTAATGGATATATTATAAATCTTAAAAATACTAATATAGCCTATGTAAAACCCCATATTTTGAAAGTTAAAGGCAATGACTACTTAATATTTGAAGATAGTGAAAATGTCTTTATAAACGGTTATAATAACAAAATTAAGTTTAAAGATTTAGAACAATACTTAAAAATGAACTAATATGATTTGACAAACTAAAAATAAATGATACAATATAAAACCAATAAAGGAAGCAGTATCTAGTCTTTTATTAGAAAGTGAGGTACTACATGAAAAAGCAAACAAAATATTATATTGAATTTTATAGGAAGTTAAAGATATTAGTTTAAACTAGTGTTTTTAGCTTCTTTTTTATTAGAAAAGGAGTTGATATGAATATGAATGAAAAAATCAAAAGTGCTGGTATATATATTAGAGTTTCTACTTTTGACCAAGCAAGAGAAGGATTTAGTTTGAGAGAACAAGAAGAAAGATTAAAAGAGTTTTGTAAATTTAAAAGATATAATATTTATAAAGTGTATCAAGATGAAGGAATAAGTGCTAAAAATGATAAAAGACCTGCTTATCAAGAAATGATAGAAGATGTTAAAAAAGGTAATATTAATGTTATTGTTGCTTTAAAACTAGACAGATTAACTCGTTCTGTATATGACATTGAAAAATTAATGAAATTTGTTAATGACTATGAATGTGATATAGATTGTATGGCTGATGAATCAAACACTACTACATCCAATGGTCGTATGGTTATGAGAATAATGACTAGTGTTTCTCAAAATGAAATTGAAAAGTGTTCTGAAAGAACTAAATTTGGTATGGCAGGTGCAATTAAAAACGGTCATATTCCTAATAGAACTGGATTAGGTTTTAAAAGAGAAAACAAAAAGTTAGTACCTGATCCACTAACTAAAGATATAATAGTTAGAATATTTGATTTATATTTAGAAGGTAAAAGTCATCAAGCAATTGCTAATATCTATAATAAAGAAAAAGTATTAGGAAAAACTAATTGGTATGATTCTACAATACAAAAGATATTATCTAATGAACTTTATAAAGGCGATTATGTAAATGGCAAAAGAACAAAACACCCAACTTATTATGAAAATGTTATTGAACCTATTGTTTCAAAAGAGAAATGGAAAAGTTGTCAGTATCAAAAATTAAGAAATGCTAGACATTATGAAAGAACAGCAACTTATTTATTTACTAATAAGTTAAAATGTTCTAAATGTGGTAATTTTCTAGGTGGTCACGCTACTACAAAAACTAATGGTAAAAAATACTATTACTATAAATGTAATACTTGTAAAACTTATTTCAATGAAATAGATATTGAAAAAGAATTAAAAGCATTTATGTTAGAACTTGCCAAACAAGATGACCTTATTAATAATTACTATACGCCATTTATTAAATTAAAATTAGAAGATAAAACAGAAGATTATAAAAAAGAAATTAAAGAGTTAGATAAGCAACTAGATAGAATTAAAACAGCTTATATTAAAGGTGTTGTAAAACTAGAAGATTTTGATAAAGAAATAAAACATATCGAATATCAAAAATCCGATTTAGAAAAAAGACAAAAAGAACAAAAACAATATGAAAATTTAAGTTTCACTCTTAATGATTTATTAATTATACAAGATATGCAAGAAATAGAATTTTATACTAACCCAGATGTTTTAAATAATTGGTCTAATAAATCAAAAGAAGAAAAACAAAAAATAATTGGTAAATATATTGATAATATAACTATTGAAAAGAAAAACAATAAGTTTGAAATATCTAATATTGAATTTAGAAAAAATTATTTAGAGGATATAATATATAATCACTATAAATTTAATACACCTTGTAATGTATATATGTATGAAGATGAATATGGAATACCACTAAAACTAAATCATGAACTTAAAACTATGAAAGAAGCAGAAGATTATTTTAAAAGATTAGAAAAATATGTTGGAGATTATAAATTAAACTATTATATAAGTGAGATTGATGAAAAAGAAAAAAGATTTAATTATACTCAAAATAACGATGCTGAAAAAATAATTAGATTAATTGGTATAGGAGATAAGAGAAAAAAAGATAATTTTAAATTAGGTGTTATTACTTTAGACTTATCTATGTTTAAAGATAAAGATGAGAAAGAAATTTATAAGAAACTATTTGATAAATTAGAAAAAGAAAGACTAACATAGCCAAAATTATGTTAGTCTTTAATCATCCTATAAATTTAACAAAAAATACCCAAATAGGATGATGTTATAAATATTAAAACTCTTATTTTATAAGGCTTAACTTTCATATCATCCTAATATCAACCTACAAAGTAGGTTGAATTTCGTAAGTACGAAATCAGTCTTGTGTAACACTAAGCCCTTATGAAATAAGGAAAAGTTTAGTATAGTTGCACAAGTTTCTTATCCTGCTTTTTCACATATACTAGTATTTATATATGAAATCATCCTATTTATAAAAAGTAAAAAAGATCAACTATTAAAGTTGATCTCAACGATAAATTGTAATTTATATGTTTTGAAAATTTATTTTATTGAAAAATAAGCGGTTCAATATTCCAAGCAAACCAAAAAGGATAATATAAGAAAAACATACCCAAAAAGCTTAAAAGTATATACCATATTACATCACTCTTACCTTTTACAGGCTTTTTTAAATGCTCTCCAAAACATAATGAAACTATTTGCCAAATAATATATCCGATTAATGCACCTATTGTATTAGCAATTAAATCATTGACATCAGTTGTACGGTTCGTAATTAATTGAGATATTTCTATCATTAATGAAAAACCTGCCCCTAAAAATAATGTTTTATAAAATTTACGATAGTTCTTCCAAATAAAAGGAACTAAAAATCCAAAAGGAACAAGCATTAAAATATTTAAGTAAAAAGTTTTCTCTATGATGTTAAAAGGGATGAGATTAATATTAGCTTGAATAATTGATGTATTATCTCCACCTTTTGGTGCATAAAATATATTTGTTAAACCTCCTGCACCAGTTAAATCATATACTTTCCAAAGATATAAAACGAAAATTAGCATTGCTAAAATTGATAAATGATACCCTTTCCTTTTTCTTGCTGTAAAGTAAATAGTACACGGTAAAACAGCACATAAAATGCTATATATCACTTCTATAATAATCATCTCCTTTATTTTAACTTACTTTTTC
>ERZ827440.783-NODE-783-length-40376-cov-9.691699_pt1 | contig 40376 bp, 38 predicted proteins | sample MGYA00519774_ERZ827440 | MGnify/ENA primary metagenome ERZ827440 (study PRJEB31778, sample SAMEA3449302) | human gut metagenome | biome: human gut; feature: human-associated habitat; material: faeces | place: United Kingdom | collected 2010/2012 ... | reverse complement strand
CCAATGCCGCAGCAGAGTCATTCAATGCTAAAATCAAAGCATTTAGAGCACAGTTCAGAGGAGTAAGAGATAGAGCTTTTTTCTTATATAGACTTGCTAAATTATATGCTTAAATATAAAATCCCTCAGATTGTTACGTTGACCCGTTTTTACGTTGACCCTTTTTCGAACTGAACCCTGAGTCCCGGTAAAGGGGGTATATAATAAAAAAAGAGGAAAATTATCACTGAAATTCCTCTTTTTATTGGGTGACTGAAGGGACTCGAACCCTCGACATTCAGAACCACAATCTGACGCTCTAACCAACTGAACTACAGTCACCATGTTGTTGCATTTCTTAAATGCGGTGCAAAGATATGGATAATCTTTGATATTACAAATGTTTTGGCGTTTTTTTTGCAAAAAAATAGCTATTTATTATTTTCATAAATTTCTGTATTATGCTGTACCAGGAACTTTCGAGTGTTTTTAATGAAGATATTCAGACGGTTACGGGCTGATTGCGGCAAATGGCTATGTGGTGAGTAAGAAGGATATAAAATGTAATTTTTTTCTCCGGTGAGAGTGGGGCGGCCGGTCCATACTAAAGTGTATCCGCATCGGACGACACGGGCGAATGGAAAAGAAGAGGCAAAAGATTCGGGCGACGGTGAATGACTTGAATGGTTTTGTAATGGACGGATGGGCTTGGGGAGAGGATATTTTTCAAGTTGCAGCGTAAAGATGAGTCCACCGTCTGTATTTGCAGCGCTCATATTGGAGATGAAGTTTCCTAAAGAATAGACGATGGCATGCTGTTGATTGCCGTTCGTGCGTAATTCCATAGGCTGGATTACGTGCGGATGCGAACCGATAATATGGGTCACCCCCTGTTTCAGCAACCAGTCGGCAAGCTCGCATTGCTCACGGTTCGGGAGTGATTGATATTCTTCTCCCCAATGCATACAGGCTATAATAGCATCCGGGCGTACGGCTTGGGCGCTATGTATGTCTTTTAGAATTGTTTTTTTGTCAATGTAATTGACTATGTTGGGTGCAGATACCTTGATTCCATTAGTGCCGTAAGTGTAGTTGAGTATGGCTATGCAGAAACCTTTTTTCCGGATGAAGAGAGGATAGAGTTGTTTACGTTCTATAGCGTTCCGGTAAGTACCTGCATAGGGTATGGAAAATGATTCGATTTGTGTGATGGTTCGTTCCAATCCGGTCTTGCCGCGATCCAGGCAATGATTGTTTGCTGTGAGAAGAACGTCGAATCCGGCATCTTTGATAGCTTGCAGATATTCGTCGGGTGCACTGAAAGTAGGATAGCCTTGATAAGGTTTTCCACCGAGAGTCACTTCAAGATTACCTATTGCAATATCGGCACGGGAGATTTCTTCCTTTACAAGGGAGAAACAAGGAGAATAATCATATTTCCCGTCGGAAGTGCGGGCGGCATCTATTTGCGCCCGGTGTTGCATTAAGTCTCCTACAAATAATAGCGTAATCCTTTCCTGTGAGGAAAGGGTTACGCTATATAGTAGAAAGATAAGGGAGATGAGCGCTTTCATCATCCTTATTATTGATAAATAGCTTTCTTGCCTGCCAACAATGTATTCTTCATTAAAGAGACAATGGTCATGGGACCTACACCACCAGGTACGGGAGTGATGAATGAACATTTGGGAGCTACTTCATCGAACTTGACATCACCGGTCAGCTTGAAACCGGATTTTCTGGTTGCGTCCGGTACACGGGTAGTACCTACGTCAATGACAACTGCGCCTTCTTTCACCATTTCCACTTTTACAAAGTTAGGTTGTCCCATAGCTGCGATGATAATATCGGCTTCTTGGCACTCTTTTACCAGGTCTTTACTGCGGCTGTGGCAAACGGTTACTGTGGCGTCACCGGGATAAGCCTTTTGCATCATTAGGGCAGCCATGGGTTTGCCTACGATATTGCTGCGCCCCAGTACAACGCATTTCTTTCCGGAAGTTTCTATTTTGTATCTTTTCAGCAATTCGAGAATTCCGTTAGGAGTTGCGGAAACGTAACAAGGCAATCCTATGGACATACGTCCTACATTGATAGGATGGAAGCCATCCACATCTTTGTGGTAGTCGATTGTTTCAATCACTTTTTGTTCCGATATATGTTTGGGCAAAGGCAGCTGAACGATAAAACCGTCTACATCTGCATCCTCATTCAGTTCGCGCACTTTCGCCAGCAGCTCTTCTTCCGTTACATCTGTCTCATAACGAATGAGCGAGGACTTGAATCCGCATACTTCACAAGCTTTTACTTTGGCTGCTACATAGGTTTCGCTGCCACCGTCGTGTCCTACAAGGATAGCTGCCAAATGCGGGCGTTTTCCGCCGCGCGCCACTATCTCAGCTACTTCTGTTGCAATTTCCTGTTTTACCTGTTCGGAAATTGTTTTTCCGTCAATTAGTGTCATATTCAAAATTATTGTATTGGTTATTATTTACATGGCATTATTCGCAAAAATAGGTCAAATAACCGAATAAAGCAAAAATCCCGCTGACTTCATTCGAACTATGAAATTAGCGGGATTTATATGCAGGATATTTTTCTTTCTTATCGTTTCAGTTTCGGCATCATCTTACCCATTTTGCTGCCGGTCACCATTTTCATCATTTTACGGGTCTGGTCGAACTGTTTCAGCAAACGGTTTACTTCCTGAATGTTCGTGCCGCTGCCTTTGGCGATACGCTGGCGGCGCGAGCCGTTTAGGATGGCCGGGTTGCTGCGTTCTTCCGGAGTCATGGAGTAGATAATCGCTTCGATGCTTTTGAAAGCATTGTCGTCAATATCGATATCCTTGATAGCTTTGCCTACCCCCGGTATCATGGAAGCGAGTTCTTTCAAGTTACCCATTTTTTTGATTTGTGCAATCTGGCTCAGGAAGTCGTTGAAGTCAAACTGGTTCTTCGCAATTTTCTTTTGCAGACGTTTGGCTTCTTCTTCATCATATTGTTCTTGTGCACGCTCTACCAATGACACGATGTCGCCCATACCCAGAATACGGTCTGCCATACGGGCAGGGTGGAATTGGTCGATAGCGTCCAGTTTTTCGCCGGTTCCTACAAACTTGATAGGCTTGTTGACTACAGTACGGATAGAAAGGGCGGCACCACCGCGAGTGTCACCGTCCAACTTGGTCAATACCACGCCATTGAAGTCCAAACGTTCGTTGAATTCTTTGGCTGTATTTACGGCATCCTGTCCGGTCATGGAATCCACTACGAACAAGATTTCATTCGGATTGATGGCGGATTTGATGGCGGCGATTTCGTTCATCATCTCTTCGTCTACGGCCAGACGACCGGCTGTATCGACGATTACGAGGTCATATCCTTTGGTTTTAGCTTCCTGTATGGCATTTTGGGCTATGCTCACCGGGTCTTTGCTATCAGGTTCGGAATACATGGGCACTTCGATCTGCTCTGCCAGTACGCGCAACTGTTCGATAGCGGCGGGGCGGGAAACGTCGCAAGCCACCAATAAGGGCTTCCGGTTCTTTTTGGTTTTCAGCATGCGTGCCAACTTTCCGGAGAAAGTAGTCTTACCGGAACCTTGCAGACCGGACATCAAAATAACAGCCGGTTTGGAATCAATATTGATTTCCGCAGTTTCGCCACCCATGAGTTGTGTTAACTCATCGTGTACGATTTTTACCATTAACTGGCTGGGTTTTACAGCTGTCAGCACGTTTTGTCCTAAAGCTTTTTCCTTAACGGTATCAGTAAAACTCTTGGCAACCTTATAGTTTACGTCAGCATCCAAAAGTGCTTTACGCACGTCTTTCAGCGTTTCCGCTACATTAATTTCGGTGATTTTACCTTCACCCTTCAAAATTTTAAACGACCTCTCAAGTCTCTCGCTTAAATTATCGAACATAGTATCTAATTACAATTACTAAATTACAAATTACTCTTATTGAGGCGCAAAAGTACAAAAAATACCTGTAACTGCCTTCTTTTAAGGACAGAATATTATTACGGTTTTGCGGCAGATTGCCTTGAAGCATAAAATATTCCGTTCCAACTGACGGGAAGACTGAAATCATGCTTATTCTCCATACTTTTGCTTTTTATTATATAATAACATTGAAAAAGAGCGGAATAACTTATGCTATTCCGCTCTTTTTCAAATGTTTGCTTTTATATCTTAGTTGGTTCTTTTCCGTGTAGGCATTTAACCGTTCATGCTCATCAGGAATTCATCGTTGTCTTTGGTTTTTTCCAAACGGTCTTTTACGAAGTCCATTGCCTCTATCGGGTTCATATCGGCAAGATACTTGCGGAGAATCCACATGCGATCCAGCGTTTGCTTGTCTTGCAGCAAGTCATCGCGACGAGTGCTGGAAGCAACGATATTGACAGCCGGGAAGATGCGCTTGTTGGACAGGTTGCGGTCGAGTTGCAGTTCCATATTACCAGTACCTTTGAACTCTTCAAAGATCACTTCGTCCATTTTGGAACCGGTATCTATAAGCGCCGTAGCAAGGATGGTCAGCGAACCACCGCCTTCAATGTTGCGGGCAGCACCGAAGAAGCGTTTCGGCTTGTGCAGTGCGTTGGCGTCCACACCTCCGGACAATACTTTACCCGAAGCCGGGGAAACAGTATTGTAGGCACGTGCCAAACGTGTTATGGAGTCAAGGAAGATAACAACGTCATGTCCGCATTCTACCATTCTTTTGGCCTTCTCCAAAACAATGCCTGCTATTTTCACGTGACGTTCTGCCGGTTCGTCGAAAGTAGAGGCAATAACCTCTGCATTTACGGTACGGGCCATGTCGGTAACTTCTTCCGGACGTTCATCAATCAATAGCATAATCATGTACACTTCCGGGTGGTTGGCTGCAATGGCGTTGGCAATGTCCTTCATCAGAATAGTCTTACCCGTTTTGGGCTGTGCTACGATTAGTGCGCGCTGGCCTTTACCAATGGGCGCAAAGAGGTCTACTACGCGGGCAGACAGGGAGTCGGAATATCCGCCTTTGCAAAGTTTAAATTTCTCGTCCGGGAAGAGCGGGGTGAGATGTTCGAACGGTACACGGTCGCGTACAAAAGCCGGGTCACGTCCGTTAATCTTGGATACTTTTACCAGCGGGAAATATTTCTCTCCTTCCTTGGGTGGACGGATAACACCTTCCACTACATCACCGGTCTTCAGACCGAACAGCTTGATTTGTGATTGTGAAACGTAAATATCATCGGGAGAAGAAAGGTAGTTATAATCGGATGAGCGCAGGAATCCATAACCGTCCTGCATGATTTCCAATACGCCGGTTCCTGTGAGTATATCGTCGAATTCGTACGCCTTTTCGCGTTCTATTGCCGGCTTGCGTTCGGGAGCAACATAATTCTCGTTGTTGTTCTGTTGTTGTGCAGGACGTTGCTGCTGTTGTGCAGGACGCTGGTTGTTATTGTTACGATTGTTGTTGTATGGCGTATTGTTATCGCGGAGGCGAAGACGGGAGCGCTGTTGCGGTTGCTCTGTTGCAGGAACGGGAGTTTCTGCTTTGGTGGCTTCGAATTTGCCGATGAGCTCTGACGGCAGTTCTATTTTTTCGGTTGGCAAATCCTCGATGGGGATAAAGTCATCCTCTGCTTCCGGCAAGACAGGACTTTCATCCGGTGTAGGCTGGGGGGCTGCAACAACTTTCTTGGGTTCTGCTTTTTTCGGCTCTGTAGTTTCTACTTTAGTTTCTGCCGGAACGGTTTTAGGTGTTTCCGCTACGGGAGCCGCTTCTTGTTTTACTTTGCGAGGACGTCCCGGTTTGCGTTTGGGAACTTCAGTCTCTGCTGCGGGAGTTGCGGCTACGGCCGGTTCTTTAGCCGCCTCTGCTGCTTGTACGGAAGCTTGTACGGCAGGTGCTTCTTCGGTTTTCCCTTTTGTGAGTTCACCGTTCTTATTGGCTGTGAATACCTTGTCCGCTGCTTCTTTCTTGACCGTTACGCGAGAACGTTTTTGCTTGTCCCCTTTACGTTCTTCTTTTAATTTGTCGGCTGCTACTTTCTTGGTTGCTCCAGCAATGGCTTGTTCGTCAAGTATCTTGTAAACGAGTTCTTCTTTTTTGAGAGAGTCTGTTTTTTTGATACCCAATTCTTGGGCAATAGCTTGCAGTTCCGACAAATTTTTGTCGTTTAATTGAATGATATTATACATATAGTATATGTGTGAATGGTTTTTACTTATATCGGTAAGTCTACCTTTTGTAAATTATGATTTAATAGGGATATTTGTTATTGAACCGGAAATCTGACTAACAATCCTCACCTCAGCAAGGAGTTGCAGAATGTTTCAACGGCACAAAGGTAATAATAATTTTTGGTTTCATAAATAAATCGTCTTTTTTTTAATTTTAAAAGTCTATCTTTGTTTCATTATTATATAAGAAACAGATTTATGAATATATATGCAGTTCGTTTGATTACTTTTTCGCCTACCCATACCTCTAAACAAGTGGGCGAGGCGATTGTTCGCGGTACGGGCATTTCCGATGTTGCCCGGACAGACCTTACTTTCCACCCGGCCGGCAAATTGGAAATTCCTGAAAGCACCTTGACGGTGATAACCGTCCCCGTCTATGGCGGGAAGGTGGCACCCCTGGGATTGGAGCGGATGAAAGACGTTCATGCTTCCGGTGCTCCGGCGGTGCTGGTTGCTGTGTATGGTAACCGTGCCTATGAAAAAGCATTGGTGGAGTTGGACGCATTTGCATCGGACAGAGGGTTTAAAGTGATTGCCGGTGCTACGTTTGTAGGCGAGCATTCGTACAGTACGCAGCAAAATCCCATAGCTGCAGGGCGGCCGGATGCAGATGACTTGCAGTTTGCTGAAACTTTCGGCGCTAAGATACGGACTAAAATCGAAGCGGCAGCCGACATGGATAAGCTCTATGCCGTTGACGTCAACCGTATTCAACGTCCCCGTCAGGCGTTTTTTCCGTTATTCCGTTTCTTGCGGAAGGTGGTGAAACTACGCAAAAGCGGAGTTCCTATGCCGCGCATTCCGGCTGTCGACACAGAACTTTGCAACCATTGCGGATACTGCGTGAAGCATTGTCCGGCAGGCGCCATCGCGAAAGGCGATGAGTGTAGTACCGATGTGGAAAAGTGTATTCGCTGCTGTGCTTGTGTAAAAGGGTGTCCGCAAAAGGCCCGTACTTTTGATACGCCGTTTGCCGCCTTGCTTGCCGATTGCTTTAAGAAGCAGAAGGAAAATAGGATTATCTTGTAAGTAGATTCTGGCATATCTGCCTTCGGGCATAAATTGAGTTCAAAGAGTATTTTTAGCTTCTTTTGAAGCTCTATCCGGTCTGTTTTTTGTTTTTATAAGAAGCATAACGGGGTATGTGACGAATAAAAATAGAAAAATATCTTCAAACAAGGAGTGCTGAAGAAGATTTAAGCAGGTTCTTAAGGAGAAGGATTCTTGTCGGAGAGGAGAGATGTTCTCTTCAGGTAAGAAGCCGGTAAATATAGGAGAAGAACTTTATCTCCGGCCTGAAGATGGGTGTCTTTTGGCTGGAGAGATCCGTTTTTAGGTTAAAGTTCTGTATCTCTAACCTAAAGATGAATGGATAATGGGGTACTCTTCGGATGCAGAGTTATACCGCTTAGGTCTCAGGGTGTGACAGGACTGTCCCCGGCGGTAAGAAGCCGGACTGTGAGTATCCGTTTTGTAGAGGCACCGATGCGGAAACGGTTGTCCGTTCTTTCACCTATCAGCCAGATAATCTTTTCGCCGCAACATAATACCCATTGCTGCTCTTTGCGCAAAAGGGAGAACTTCCGGTCGGTCATATAGTCGCTTACTTTTTTCCGGCCTTTCATGCCGAATGGAATAAAAGAGTCCCCTTGTCGCCAAGGGCGCAGAAGGAGAGGATGTGTCAGTTTGTCCGCATCAAAGCAGGCAGTGTTCTTGTCGCGGGGAATGACAAAGTCCGAGGTAAAGACATGTTCTTCCATTGCCAGTGCGGGTTGTATGGGGTGTCGGTGTGCTTCAATCAGCAGATATTCGCGGTCTTTCACGATGCACCAATGTTCCGAAGTGAAGATTTTTCCCGGCTGTCCTTCCAGCGAACGGTATATGTCTCCGATTTGGGCAGTGTTAAAGCCGAGCGGGTATAGGATTTCAAACAGTAATGTTGCGGGGGCCTGTTCCTGCATCAGTCTCTCGATGCAGATGCCCTCTGCTGTCCGCACCCGTTTTATGCCTTCGTCTATCCCTTGTTTATATATGGCGGATGCGCCATCCAGATGCTCGGCGGTGTTGAGAATGCTTTCTTTGACGGATGGGTTGATTTCCTGCATCATGGGCAACAGGTTCAAGCGTATTTTGTTACGAGTGTATTCATCCTGCAGATTGGTGCTGTCCGTTACGTAATCCTGCCCTATGCGGTTCAGATAACTGATGATTTCTTTGCGTTCCAGGCAAAGCAACGGACGTACGATGTGCCCGTTTTTGGGGCGTATTCCCCGTAACCCGTTGATGCCCGTACCACGTATCAGGTTCAGCAGGAGGGTTTCCACGCTGTCGTCCTGGTGATGGGCCACGGCAATGGCGTCGGCATTGATTTTCTGCCGTATTTCCTCAAACCATCCGTAACGTAGTTCGCGTGCGGCCATTTCAATGGAGATGTGCCGTTCTTCGGCAGTGCGCGCGGTGTCGAAGTGGACGGTGTGTAGCGGTACTTGTTGTTTTACGCACAGTTGGCGGACAAATGCCTCATCTCTGTCGGATTCTGCACCTCGTAGGTGAAAATTACAGTGCGCAGCTTCGCAGTCGTAGCCCGACGCTTGCAACAGTCGTAATAAAGCGACGGAATCCGCACCGCCACTTAGGGCGACAAGTACCTTGTCTGTCGGTTGCAAAAGCTGTTTCCGGTTGATATATTGTGCTACTTTTTCCTTTTCCATAGTGGCAAATATACATGTTTCTTCCCGGATTTTGTTACTTCCGTGCTGAAAGGTTGCTTTGGCAGACCGTTGTCAGCTTGCTTACAATGCAGAATCGGCTCTCTTTGATACCTCTTATTTAAAAACATTCTAAATTATTTGCGCTATACGGACTTATCCTTTATCTTTGCGGCAAAAATAAAAAAGACAGAAGACTATGCGTTTGTCCGAATTGAAAACCGGTGAGAAGGGAGTAATCGTTAAAGTGCTGGGACACGGAGGTTTCCGTAAGCGAATCGTGGAAATGGGATTTATCAAGGGGAAAACCGTTGAGGTGTTGCTGAACGCCCCTCTAAAAGATCCCATCAAGTATAAGGTGATGGGATATGAAATCTCTTTACGGCGTCAGGAAGCTGAGATGATTGAGATTGTCGGTGAAAAGGAAATGTGTCGGGAGTCCGTGCAGCTCGACTATCACGAGGGATGGAGCGAAGATATGCGTTTGGACGAAGAGGAACTGAAACGTATCGCTTTGGGAAAACGCCGCACCATCAATGTCGCTTTGGTGGGTAATCCCAATTGCGGTAAGACATCCCTTTTCAACATCGCCTCGGGTTCGCACGAGCATGTGGGTAATTACAGCGGTGTCACCGTAGATGCTAAAGAGGGGTATTTTGACTTTCAGGGGTATCATTTCCGCATCGTTGACTTGCCTGGCACTTATTCGCTTTCTGCCTATTCTCCCGAAGAGATTTATGTGCGCCATCACATCATCAACGAAACTCCGGATATCATTATTAATGTGGTGGACTCTTCCAATCTGGAACGGAACCTGTATCTCACTACCCAGTTGATTGACATGAACGTGCGCATGGTTATCGCGCTTAACATGTACGACGAACTGGAAGCAAGCGGGAACACGTTGGATTACGTAAAGCTCGGTCAGTTGTTCGGCGTGCCGATGCTGCCTACCATCAGTCGCACCGGAAAAGGCATAGAACAGCTTTTCCATATTATCATCGGTATTTACGAGGGTGGTGATTTTTTGGATAAAAAAGGTAAGATACGTGCCGAAATCCTGAATGATTTGCGCAACTGGCACAAGGAGTATGTACCCGACCACGACTTCGGCACTCATAAGGAGGAGAAGGAGCATCCGGCAGGCTTCTACCGCCACATCCACATCAATCACGGGCCGGAATTGGAGCGGAGCATTGAAGAGGTGAAACGCATAATCAGTGTCAACGAGAATATACGGTATAAATACTCCACGCGCTTTCTTGCTATTAAGTTGCTGGAGAATGACGAGGATTTGGAGAAGACCGTACAGGAGTTTCCCAATGGGAAGGATATTATTGAAGTCCGTAACCGCGAAGTACAACGCCTGCGCAATGCAATAAACGAAGATAGCGAGCAGGCCATTACAGATGCCAAATACGGTTTTATCGCCGGCGCGCTTCGCGAAACCTATGTGGACAAGCAAGAGGATACGGCACGTACAACGCGTGTGATAGATTCCATTGTGACGCATCGCGTATGGGGGTATCCCATCTTTTTTCTGTTCCTGTATCTGATGTTTGAAGGAACATTCATCTTGGGAGATTATCCCATGCAGGGCATTGAATGGCTGGTAGGTGCGTTGGGCAGTCTGGTGCGTGACAATATGTTTGAAGGACCGCTGAAGGATTTGTTGGTGGACGGCATTATCGGCGGTGTAGGCGGGGTGATTGTCTTTTTGCCCAATATCTTGATTCTATATTTCTTCATATCTTTGATGGAGGATTCCGGATATATGGCGCGTGCCGCCTTTATCATGGATAAGATAATGCATAAGATGGGACTGCACGGCAAGTCTTTTATCCCTCTGATTATGGGATTCGGTTGCAATGTACCGGCTATTATGGCCTCGCGTACTATTGAAAACCGGAAGAGCCGACTGGTGACCATGCTTATCAATCCGCTGATGTCGTGCAGTGCACGTTTGCCTATTTATTTGCTGTTGGTGGGGGCGTTTTTCCCGAACAATGCCAGTTTGGTATTGCTGATAATCTATGCTATCGGCATTTTACTGGCTGTGGTTATGGCACGGCTTTTCTGTCGCTTTCTGGTAAAGGGAGATGACACGCCGTTTGTTATGGAGCTTCCCCCTTACCGCATACCGACGTCGAAGTCCATTTTTCGCCATACTTGGGAGAAAGGCGCGCAATATCTGCGCAAAATGGGAGGTATCATCATGGTGGCTTCCATTGTGATATGGGCGTTGGGGTATTATCCGGACCACGATGCATATCAGGATGTGGCCGAGCAGCAGGAAAACTCGTATATCGGCAGAATAGGCAAGGCTGTTGAACCGGTGATAGAGCCGTTAGGCTTTGATTGGAAACTGGGTGTCGGTATCCTTTCCGGTGTAGGGGCCAAGGAACTGGTGGTAAGTACGCTGGGAGTTCTGTATGCAGATGATGCCGAAGCCGATGCGGTGAGCTTGGGCGAACGGATTCCGATTACTCCGTTGGTGGCTTTTGGCTATATGGTGTTTGTATTGATATATTTCCCGTGCATCGCCACCTTAGCGGCCATTAAAGGAGAATCGGGCAGTTGGAAATGGGCTTTGTTTGCAGCGGTGTACACTACTGTCCTTGCATGGGTGGTGTCCTTTGCAATTTATCAGATAGGGGGGCTGTTTGGATGAGTAATTGGCAAAATTGGGCGGTAGCTCTCATTTTATTGTTGTGTATCGTCCGTATCGGACAGCGTGTTTATGCTTTTTTCATGAAAGTAAGAGAAAAGCGTAATCCTTGCGAGAATTGTGCAACAGGCTGTGAATTAAAGCAATTGTACGAAAAGAAACGCTCGGAATGCAGTGACGGTAAAAAAGAAATAAAGAAAAAATGCTGTTGATAGTTGGTAGTTTCAAAAAAATGACTACCTTTGCAACCGCAAACGAGAAAGATTGGTTCCTTGGATGAGTGGCTTAGTCAGCGGTCTGCAAAACCGTGTACGGCGGTTCGAATCCGCCAGGAACCTCAATAATCCCTCTCAGATGATTTCTGAGAGGGATTTTCTTTTAAGATAGGCGAAAATGGTACTACATTGGTACTGCAAACGGGTCAACGTAACAATCTGAGGGATTTTATATTTAAGCATAATAAAAGCGCAAGAAGTAGGAAAAAATTTTTAGAGGAGGCGACCGCCGCTAATTGCTTTATAGATAATAAGGGGTGGGGGTGGTGTACTTTAAATACTATTGCAGAAAAAGAATTTATACATTTTGGAAAACATAATTCTATAATACTACTTATTCTTTTTTTGTTTTCCCTATCGCCATAGCGATTCCTATTAAAGCCGACGTAATAACCAACGCTGGGCTGATGTTCCATAATATCACTATCAGGACAATTGCCCAAAGAATAAAACCTAAATACATGATATATTCAATTATTTGTTAATGGGATTGGATTACAAAATTAAACACAAAACGTAGGGATACAAACCAATTGTCGATAAATTTTATAATACCCGCCAGCCGTATTGCTGACGGGGTATCATAACGTGAACGTTGGTCGAAACCTCAACGTGCATCTATGCTTGTTTATGTGGCAATACTTTCATGTGGCAATATTTGGGGCTATTACCCTGCACCTTCTTAGTCTTTTCAAGTTCGTTTATTCTTTTATGTGCCAACTCTAAATCTTCGGATAAACGTAATAATTGCAACGCAAGGAATTTGTACTCTTTTTGTAGTTCGTATATTTTTTCTTCCATGATGAAATATTCCTATGATTTATATTTTGTGGTAGGGGCTGCCCAAAATAGGACATACCCACCAAGTTAATACTTTATCCTATCCTTACAAGGTTCGCCACTTTGTAGCACCTATATTCGCTTTTCTCCGTATCAAAGTAAACTTGTACCGTGTCACTCTTTTTGCGGTTGTCCGTGCCTTTGTTTTCAGGTAGCAAGTTTTCTTTCAGTGTTCCGTATGCCTCACGTAGTGAACCGTCCACCTTTTGGAAGTAGAACCTTACTATTCTTTCTTTCATGGCTGCTTTCAACTTGATGTTCATCCAAGCTGTTTTAAGGGCTTCACTCATTGAATAACCGTTTCTCTTAACCATTTGCCAAGCGAGACACATTACCTCGCTTGTTTGGCTTCTAAATGCGTTTGACATAATCTATTATTTAGTAGTTATACATTATCTTTTCCCAGTAATCAATCTCAGCCTCAAAAGACGCTACACACTCGGCTTTGCTTTCTTCGTACATGGCGAATACTTCTGTTTCACTCATTGATAATACCGCTTGGTATTCTCTGCACATCTGGTTTAATTCTGCTTTTGTCATAAGGCTTATTTCTTATTGGTTTATTATTGTATTGCAAAGGTATATTATTTATTATACTATTCCAAATAAAAGTAATATAAATATTATACTATTAACACTATTTAGTATATTAAACATTATACGTAAATAGTATTTGAGTATATTTGTACTATATCTTTAAAAAGTAGTCTTATGAGAATAAAGGAATTATTAAAAGAAAAAGGATGTACGCAACAAGAATTAGCCGATATGGTAGGCGTTTCTTATCAATCTATGAAGCAAACGCTTAACGCACCATCAGTAACTACTTCTACACTTGAAAAGATTGCTACTGCCTTAAATGTCCCTATGTGGCAACTCTTTGCATCCACTGATGAAGTAGCCAAAGAAACTAAGGGAGAAACGTGCCCTTATTGCGGTCAACCGATAACCATTAAGACAACAATAGAAAGGGGGTAACTTATGCCGGAAATTTGCCGTTTTTTTGGAATTATAGTAAGTCTTTATTGGAGGGACCACAATCCCCCACATATTCATTTTTCATACGGTAATTATGAATGTTCTATCAGTGTACTGGATAGGATTGTAGACGGGCAAGCCCCTGCAAAAGTCATTGCCAAGGTTAACGAGTGGATAGACTTACACGAGGGCGAAATATTAACCCTATGGGAGAAAGCCCAAAAAGGGGAAAAACTAAATAAGATAGAACCTTTAAAATAACTGCCTATGTTACGAGTGATAGATGTTGATTATATCAGGGAATATGAGTTACTTGTTACTTTCAGTGACAGCAGTAGAAAAAGGGTTGATTTAAAGCCATTTCTTACTGGAGAAGTGTTTGGAGAATTGCTGGACAAAAGTAAGTTTATCCAATACGGGCTAACACGCAATACTATTGAATGGGCCAACGGTGCAGACATCGCCCCTGAGTTCCTGTACGAGAACGGAATCCCTTGTTGATTTAATTACGAATAAATAGTATCGAATAAAGAGCCCCGAACCGATATAACCGGAACGGGGTTTCATTGTTATTATTGTGATTGTATGAATGTTTATACGCTATGTTAAAAACAAGTCTGTAAATTTGCAATATTGTCAATTGGGGCTTTTCTCGTAATATCTTTATGCGAAGTGAGCTTTTTCTACACAAAAACGCCTCAAAAATTCTTGTTTTATCGAGAAAAACACGTCATTCAATCGTTAACCGGTCTTTCTGTACCCTTCAAAAAAAATGCTAACATCAATGTCATTTCTATAGGCATATCCCAAAAGTTCATCAGTAGGGACAACATAGAATGTGCCCCTGCTTCTTTTTCTCTCCATGAACCCAGCTTGTGTCATTAATTCCGTTGCGTCCTCTTCCGTGGTGTTTTCTTGGAAAAGTACCTCAAGCAATTCGGCAAAATGCTGTGCTGATAGCCTTATAGGCTTTGCGAACGATTGTGCAAACCATTTCCTCAACAATTTTAGCTTCATCCGTTTTGTCATAATAAATAATCTCCTCTTTTTACTTTTAGTCTTATTCTAGGACAAGCAATCCGGAAAGTACCTATTTGAGTACGGATAGCTCCCCTTTCAATCATCATCTTCTCAAATTCCGGCAATGTAAGATAAATACCCGCTTCCTCTTGAAGGATATGCTTTAAAATATACCCGTCAACTCCCGGCATCGTTTTTTGTGTAGTAATGATGTTGTCAATCCAATCATCTATTTTTTGAATTTCCTGCTCTGTCATAATAGAAGAATTTAATTAAACAATATTGGGTTTACGCCTGCAAATGTAAAATCTCCGTTAAGGCTTGCCCTTATCCATTCCGGGACACCTCCAAACATTTCATTGAACTTTGCTTGCCCGATAGTCTTTTCTGCCATGTCTGAAACGGACTTGTAGCCGTTGGCTTTGGCAAAATATTCATCTACCTTAATTTCTATAATTCCGCTACCGTCTTTCCATAAGCGGAAAGTAATAGGCATTCCTTGAAACTCCCATTGTACGATGTCGTAACGGTCTGTCTGTTCTATAATCTTTTTGTACTCCATATCTTTAATTATTAAAAAGTTGTTTCTGTTCGTTTACCTCCAGTAGGGCAAATTCTATACGGGGGTGATACTTATCCAAATGCTTTTCCGCTTCTATTTGGAAGCAAAGATTATCATCTGTTATTGCGTCTACCATTTGTAGACAGTCAAGCAATGTCTTTAGCGAGTTATCCAAATCAAATTTGACCGAACTATGCCACACTCGGACAAACAGCCGGAAACGGGTTGCAATGCGCCTGTTCCGGTACACCTTGCACTGTTCTATGAAAGAGTGCTCATAAGCCCGGATTACTTCATCTTTGATTATTCGTTTTTTCCCGAATTTACCCGGTACGGCTTGGTAATGATTAGCCTTTGCGACTATCTGACCGTGTATTACTTCTACTTCCATAGCATCAAAGATTAATTGTTGCACGTTCTTTCGGCATTTCCAGTTCTGCTAACCATTGGCAAACATCGCCTACTGTAGTGGGCTTTTCTAATGGCTTACGTTCCTGCAAAATAAGGTCGGCAATGTCTCGTTTGCTACCTATATCCTCATCTTTTGCCCAATCCGACAAACTTATGTTCCGGCAATAATCGAGTTTCTTTATTTTCTCGTTCCACTCTGCTACCGCATCAGCATCCGCGTACACAATCACATCACGTCCAGCCAATGCCTTACATCTTTCCGGTGTAAGACCTTGTTTCCCACCACATGACACCCAAACGAAGGCGGGGAATACAATAGAGGCGATAATAGCGGCTTTTTCGCTTTCTGTTAGGCAAACAATATCTTTAGGTCTTTTTGGTAGAAGGTGCTCACCAAACAGACATTGCCGTAAATGAAAGTCAGATGCTTGCTTCCCTTGTTTCTTCATCAAACGAGCGTGCAGCCAGTCTATGGCATCTATTTTCCCTTTAACGCGGTGCCCATCTGTATCGTAATTCATAACTTTACCAGTGTGACACATTGATAACTTGTCTATTTGTGGAAAGATAATTTCACGCTTTTTTGTGCTTCCTAAATGATAATCGGCTGTAATCTTGTTTAGAGCCTCATCCGTGAAGTATTTCCGTAGGTAGTCCATTAATGTATTGTTGGTGCTTTCACTTTGTTGTATCAAAGAAAAAGGTATGTAGTCCGTCTTTTCTTCTTTCTTCGGTTGAGGCGTTGGCGTGGGTCTGAACCCCTTATAATCTGTTGGGTTCTCATCAAAGTACATCTTAGGGGTTTTCTCATATCCACATGAATTGCGATGTTCACACCTTCCAACATCTTCAGCAAGCGGATTTCCTGCCGCATCCACATAAAGAGTAAAACAAAATTTCCTTCCACAAGCCGGGCACGTATGGCGGCTGTTTCGCCCGGTGTATTTCTGCAAGCTGTATGTATATTCCATATCAATAAAATCTTTTTGGGTTTAAAAATGGGTTCAAGTGGGTTCAAATTGGGTTCACTGACCCCGAAAGTGTGGATGGGTTCATGGGTTCACGCCTAAATATAAAGGCGTGACCCTTGACCCCACTTTCTACGGCTGCCCTGGGTTCAATGTATATTTACCGTCTGACCCCACTTTTATAAAGCCGTTTTTCTTCGCTTCTGATATTCTTCGTTTGGCAGTACTTTCGCTTATCGCATCTTCCAAAGCATAAGCGGAAACAAGCTCACGAAATCCATAATTAGGCAATTTATCAAAGCAAAGTTTTAAAACTCTCTGAATGTCTACTACACGTGCAGCGTTTGCAGTTGCATCTGTTGCTTCTTCCACGCAAAATTCACCGTTAGCATCAATGGAGAAAGCAAAGTCAGTAGCGGGTACATTCCGGCTATCAGTGCAGGTAACAAGAAACTTTCCGTCTTTCTTTGATACTTCAAAACAATCGGTTAGCTTGTTGAGAAGTTCCGTTCCTAAATGCCCTCTCATGTTGCCATCTTCTTTTGATTTATTTTGATGAAGCACTGAAACAATTGTACAGCCATATTCAGCCGTCAAGGAGAGAAGCCACTGGATAAGTTCGTTACTTTGTTCAAGGCTGTTAAAGTCCTGCAATAAATCACGTACACCGTCAATGAAAATAATATCGGGCTTTTCTTCTTTGATGGCATCTTCAATCGTTTTTCTGCGTTCTTCAATGGTTAAGGGGCGCATGAAAAAAGGGAGAAAATGTGTATCGTTTTTATCGGTAGGAAGTCCGGCAAATTTTAAGGCTCTCTGACAGCATTTCTTTAAGCTCGCTTGTGATTGTTCCGTATCGAATAATAAAACCTTGTAGCGGTCTTGTAAAGGTATAACATCACCTTTGGAAATGCCGGCAAGCATTACGGAAATAAGGATATATTCCCATTGGCTTTTACCTTGTTTGGCACGCCCTTTAATCCCAATAAGTTCTCCTACCGGGATTGATGGGATATTGCCGATACTAAACAAAAACTTTGGCTCATTGATTGGCTGCGATAAGTCCAAAACATGATTTTTATACCTAAATCTATCCTCTGTCATTTCCGCTTTGAACTTAGCTTGTTCTGCGGATAGTTCTTGTAATACATTTACTCCCATAGCTAACTCTCCCCAAATAAATCTAACTGTGTGTCTTGTGATTGCTTTTGCCATTTTAACGGGTCGGCACTATAATGTTTCGCCAAAAAGTGGGTTCTTCTGTCACGGGCAATATAAATAGCCTGCAGCAAGCCCATGTTTTCCAAATCTCGGACATACCAAGTAATACAGTTTCGGAGAACTCCAGTAGCAAAGAAGCAATCTAAAGTTGTGCCTACCGTATAGCGGAAATATTCAAGAACTTTGCACAAGTCGTTAGAATTCTTTATATTTACCATATCAATCTTCGGGGCGGCTTCGGTCGCTCTTGTTTTTTCTTCCATGTTAAGCCTTCCGGTATTTAAAGATTACTTGTTTTTTAACAGCCTCATCAATGGTATCAGCTTCATAGAGGATTCTACTACCTATACGTTTAGAAACTATTAGTCCGTCTTTAGTGAGCCTCGCTAATGTAGGTAAGGTCACATGAAGCAAATCGGCTGTTTCTTTACGGGTGTAGAACTTAGGTTCTTTTTTTGCGGTTGCCGTCAATACACTTTCAGTTACTTGATCTACAATCACATCTATAAATGTAGCAAATAAGCTAATTATAGCCGATTGCTGAGTTTGATTTAATCTTTCCATAACTATTCTTTTTTGTTATGAAGTTCAGAGTGCGCACGTTCTTATCTTCGTTTACAAAATTATGCTGTAATGACTGTGGTGTTATTGTGGTGCAACAAAGAAGTTTTTTACTTATGTGTAAAAAAATAACGCACTAATACGATTGTGTATTAATGCGTTACATAAATCGAGATAAAAAAGGCTGTGGCGTTTCTGTGGTGCGACTATTGTTTCCGCTTTATTATTTCCTCTATTTTATCTTTATTCAATTTATTCCTGATATATTCAGAAACATTCGCACCGCTACATTCTTGAGGTTTTACACCTATACTCTTTGCTGCATTATCATACCATACCCTACCCATGCAAACAGATAAACGGCTAATCATGTATTTTATCTTAGCTTTATTCTTTTGTTTTTTGCCATAAACTGAGGAGAAATCTGCATTTTCTACTAATGTGCAGAATTGTGTTTCCGTTAATTCAAATGCATCGCCTTTTAACGAGTTATAGATGTATAATACAGTTTCTTTGTTTTCTGTTTTAATTTCATAACTAGTCCCGCTTTTATTGTTTTGACATAGCTTTCCCGCATTATTTATAGAGTTATTATTACTTGTTTTTATTACTTGTTCTTCAATATAATTAAGTGTAATTTTTAAATCGTTGACGATTATCTGCACCATGTTTGCTAATGTGTAAACACTGCTAAAATATTCTTTTGCGGCTTCATCTGTTCCATAATGTCTTATTGCACTTTGTTTACGGCTGTTGCAGGCATTAGTAAAAATAAAGGTGTGTCCTCCAAAAGAAATGGAGTCATTTTTTAGGTTTCTATCGTATGTAATTAGGGATTCAAGTCTAATTTTATACATAGGATATGTTATCTTTATATCTCCTGAGGTTAAAATTTCATTTAATACATCTCTTACGTTTACTGTCCTTAATGCTGTAAATAGTGAATCTAAATGTGAGATAGACGGTAAACAATACCCCATATGCATTATAATATCAATCGCTTCAAACAATATGTCTGAAAGATTGTCCGTTTTAGTAAACTCCATAAGTTTCGATTTTGATTTTTGACTGTTAATGAAAGATATAATTAAAGAAGAGAGATTACCTCCCCCTTGCATTTACCTTGCTATTCTTAATTTCGTAAAATAACTCTCTTTTGCTGCTAGCATACTCTTTTCTGATTCATCTAATTTTAGGTACGTTTTTAACTGCTGTTCGCTGCTATGTCCGGTTATTGCCATGATAGAACTAAGAGATGCACCTGCTTTTTGCATATTAGTAGCAAGTGAACGTCTACATGTATGTGTTTTAAGAAGGTCGCAAAAGCGTTTCTTTGCTGTGTACTCCATTACTCCCCGTTGTTCGTCCAATTCTACTATTTCCGTCCATCCTAAAGCCTCGCCAATCTCTTTGATATGGTCGTTTATCTTTTGGTCGTATACTTTGGGAAGTGTGCCGTTATATTTGTCAAGGATAGCAGCAACACGATAATCAAGAGGAATATAAACTACGTTTCCGGTCTTCTCCTGCTTAAGTTTGATGTACTTGTTGCCATCGGTAAGGGTAACTATCATTTTGGCATTGATACGCTTGTAGTCACTGACACGTTGCCCGGTTAGGCAGCCAACAACAAATACATCCTTTACCTTTTCCCATGCCGGGCGATTGGATAAATCGTACTCATAAAGTTCCTGTATACGTTCTTCTGTCAGATAGACATTATCGACATCTTTGTAAATCACCTCAAAACCGGAGCGAATGTTTCCAGCATCCATTAGCTTCAGTTGCTCTGCTGCATAACATATCGTTTTACATATCTTTATCATCCGGGCGATAGTGTTGGGAGAATATTCTTTATCTGTGAGGAATGAACGGAAGTCATTATAAAACTCTATTGTTAGGTCCTCAAAATCAATAACCTTTAGCCTTATTTCTTGATATGCTTTAAACTGGGATTGAAAGCCTTTGTAGCTTTTGATTGTTCCAGGAGATATATTTGTAGTTCCTCCCTTCTTTTTCCGCTTTCCGGTTTCGCATTCGTGAATAAATTGTGCTATGAAGTCGTTAAAGTTGGTAACCTGTTCTTCTTCCAATGCTTTAGCCTCAGCTTTGGCACGTTCTTTTTCTGCTGTTATTTGTTCAGCATACACAATCTCATGGATGCGTTCTTTTGCCATATCGGAAGTAATAGCTATGCCATTTTTTATAAAGGCATCAAACATTGAGGAAATAGCATCGAGTTTGAGAAATAACTCTTTGCCTTTTCCGTTTCTGAACGTTGTTAATGCTTTCGCTCCAGTCAAAGACTTATTCCATTCCTTTACATCAACTTCCAGTCCAGTAGATACCCTAATATTAATTTTAGGTACTCTATTCTGTATGCGAGCGTATAACGTTGCATATCCCTCGCTTTTGTCAGTTCTCAAAATGAATGTAGCTGCCATAATCTTTAGGGTTTAAATTGGTGCTACAAATATAGAGGTTCTTTTTAATTTGGTACTACATTGGTACTACATTTTTTTATCTCATTTTATCTTATTTTCTTTGTGAAATAAATAATATGTTGAATATTAATAAATTGTGTTTTTTATATTTTACTAAATAAATAAACAAAATAAATAAAAAGAGGTTCGCCAGGAACCTCAATAATCCCTCTCAGATTATTTCTGAGAGGGATTTTTTTTGGGTACGCTCGGCACGAGCATTGTCTAACGGGTGGAAGCGGAGCAACGTAAAAATCTAGAACATCGGTAACTGATAAATGAATCCCACCGATACTCTGTTTGTGGAATAGTTCTCTTGCCCGAGTGCTTTGGCACGGGCGGTGAAGTCATAGGAACGTCCTACGTATGTAAGGAAGAAATGCAAGTTGGTATCCATAGGATAGAACTCCACACCGGCAAAATAACCCCATGCGGTGCGGTATTTGCCTTTTTCCAAATCTCCCTGCTGTTTGGTGAGAGATGCTGTTTCATACATTCCTTTTACGAAAGCGTTCCATTTAGGCAGGAAACGGTAATTCAACTTGGTTACCATTGAAAAATAGCCGGCATCGAAAGCATTGTGTCCTTCCATACTGCCCGTTATCCCTGTCATGATACCCTTGCGGTCGATACCTTCTTTGGAGTACATGAAGTCGAGGAACATGTTGAACTTATTCAAGTTCAATTCATTACCGAATGCAAAATAATAAAGATTCTTGTCCTTTGCTTCATTCATGATAGAGGCGGACCAGCGTGTCTTGAATATGTCATTGAAATTACCGTTCCAGTTCAGGGTGTATACGAGCGGCAGCTTGCCCGATTCTATGGCAGGCTGTTCGCCGTCTTCGGTTTCAACTCCATACGTCTTGTTGAAAGAGCCGTTGCGGCTGTCCAGTATTTGCAGGTTCAACTGCTGGTGGGCATTGATGTCATATCCGATGTTCAAACCGGTCATGAAGTTACTCATGTTCTCAATCATATCGCTGTATTCATATATCTCGATAGGATTCAGGTCGAACTCGATACCGCCGTATGCGGTGCATTGCTTACCGGCAAAAATAGAAAATCCTTTTCCCAGTTTCACACCTATCCCTGCAATGTCAATGGAAGTAGGAAGGTTGTCTATGTTGCCGCTACTGTCGTTCGAGCGGTTCAGCCGTTGCCTGTATCGGTACGAAAGCCAGTTGTTGATATTTCCTTTGGCTTCAATGCGGAGTTGCCTCATTTTGAAAGCTCCCTCTTCGAAGCCGTCGCGGAAGTTTGCATCAAAGCTGCCCTGCATATTGAGGAATAAGTTGAACTTATCTTGTTTTTTCTTTACATTGGTGAGTTCTTCAAATAGGGTCTTGTTTTCAAGGAACTTCTCGTTCTTCTCCGTGCTTTGGGCGTACATGACTTGTGTACAGCCCGCAGCCAGAAGTATAAATGTGAGTTTCTTTATCATTTCTATCTGTTTTTAATATTCGTTGAAATATTCCTGAATCTGTTTCCAGTCGGTGGTTTTGGTCAGTGCAAGCATCAGCAGGACACGTGCTTTCTGGGGATTCAGTTCCTGTGATGCGACAAACTGATACTGTGCGTCGTCTACTTCTGCATCGAGCGAAGTGGGACCCGTCGGCACTCTTGACGAACGGACTACGAGAATACCTTTTTTGCGGGCTTCCGTTAATACGGGGAATATATTCTTGTGAATGTTTCCATTGCCTACTCCTGCATGGATGATACCCTTATAGCCATTGCTTAGCATCGGGGTCACCATGTCAGCCTCGATGTTTGAATAGCTGTAGACAATTCCCACTTTGGGGAGTGAGTTCAGATTGGTAACATCAAATACCGAGCGGGTGGTGTGTTTCTTTACAGACGACATATTATATGTGACCTTGCCGTTCAGTACATAACCGAGTGCACCCGCGTTGGGAGCTTGGAAGGTCTGCACGTCAACAGTGTTCATCTTCAATACGCTTGCAGCACCAAGCACGCTTCCGTTCATTGCCACTAAAACACCTTTCCCTTTGGACTCTTTTGCTCCGGCCACAACGACGGCATTGTATAAGTTAAGAGGTCCGTCGGCGCTGATTGCGGTAGAGGGGCGCATTGCTCCGACCAGAACTACCGGTTTGTCGCTCTTGACTGTCAGGTTGAGGAAATAGGCCGTTTCTTCCATCGTATCGGTTCCGTGGGTAATTACGATGCCGTCGATGTCAGAGCGTTTCAGAAGCTGGTTAATTTTCTTTGCAAGAGTCAGCCATACATCATCGTTCATGTCTTGTGAACCTATCTTGACAATTTGTTCGCCGGTTACGTTAGCTATGTTTTTAAGTTCGGGTACGGCATCGAGCAGCGTACCGATGGCTACTTGTCCGGCAGTATAGTTGGTGGCGGTTGCAGATGTTCCGGTTCCGGCAATGGTTCCGCCGGTGGCAAGGATATGGATGTTAGGCTTCTGCTGAGCAAATGCCATTGTGACGGAAAGCAGTAGCATAACGGCTACCATGCTGAGTTTTTCTAATCTTTTCATAACTTAATTTGTTTGAATTAAAAAATAGGTTAAAGGTAAATATGCTTAGAAAAATTGTATGAATAATAATCCCAAGGCTATGGCAACTGCCGTAGAGACGATACCCGGCATCATAAAAGAGTGGTTGAGTATATATTTACCGATTCGGGTGGTTCCTGTACGGTCAAAGTTGATGGCTGCAACTACGGTAGGGTAGTTCGGGATGAAGAAATACCCGTTTACGGCAGGAAACATGGCTATCAGCATATATGGCGATATGCCCAAAGCAATGCCCAGCGGTACTAAAGCACGTACTGTGGCTGCCTGACTGTACAGCAGGATAGACATGACGAACAAAGCGATGCCGAACAGCCAGGGCATCTGGCGTACGATACCTTCGATAGAGGCGGTGAGTTGCGCCATATTTCCATTCAGGAATGTATCGCCCATCCAGGCAATGCCGAAGATGGCGATTACAGCCTGCATTCCAGCCGGGAAGACAGAGCCTTGTGTTGCTTTTATTCCGTCTGTCTTAGTTACCAGCAAAATGAGGGCGGCAGCCGAAAGCATGATGATTTCGATAATGGCGGACATCCCTAAGGAAACTGTTTTTCCGTCAATCAGGAAAGAAGGACGCATCCCTTCGAATGAGCCGAAAAGAACGATGAATGCCGTGGCAAGGATAAATATGAGTACCGAAATCATAGCATGGCGTTTGTTTGTTACATCGTCGATTTTCACTTTCTTACCGTCGAAGTAGCCCTCTGCCATACGTTTTTGATATTCCGGGTCGTCAATCAGTTCTTTTCCCACACGCATGGAGCACAATGCGCCTACCAGTACGCCGAGGATTGTTGCCGGAATCGTTATTTTAAGTATGTCGAATAAAGTGATGTCGAATCCGGCAAGCAGGCCGAGCAGTGCAACTGTAGCCGCCGAAATGGGACTTGCCGTGATGGCCTGCTGTGAAGCGATGACAGCGATACCCAGCGGACGCTCAGGTCTGATTTTGGTTTCGGTTGCAACTTCGGCAATGACGGGAAGAACCGAGTATGCCACGTGTCCTGTACCGGCTACGAAAGTAAACAGGTAGGTGACGATGGGGCTGAGGATAGTAACCTGAGACGGGTTCTTGCGCAGCAGTTTTTCCGCTAACTTTACCATGTAATCAAGTCCGCCGGCCGCCTGCATGCAGGAAGCTGCGGAAATAACGGCGGCTATCATCAACATTACGTCTATCGGTGGTGCAGTGGGTTGTAAGCCAAATACAAAAGTCAGTATGCCCAAACCTACGCCGCCCATTACTCCGAGACCTATGCCGCCTAAGCGTGCACCTATGATAATAGCGGTCAGTACAAATAATAATTGTAAAACCATATACTTATTATTTAAAAAATTAGATAAGGTTGTTATATTCTCTACTATTGGCTAATTTCTAAAATAATCCCTTATATAACAATAACAGGGGGTGAATTTGTTGTATTTATTATTTTATATTTTCTAAATTAAGCATATATTAACTATTTAGTAATTTGGAGTGGTAACCCTGTGTGTTCTTACATTTTGTCATATTATATTATAAAAAGGCTTGTATTAAATGTTGTTAACCTAATAATAAGTATTATTGTTTACAAAACAATTTATGCTATCTTTGGTTATTCTTTGATGACCGCTTATTGAAATAGTTAATAAACATATATTATGAAAGAAGAACTATCTACAAAAACTCGCACAGAAAGCGATTTAATCGGCAGCCGTGAAATACCGGAAAGCGCCATGTATGGAGTACAGACTCTCAGAGGTATCGAGAATTTCCGTATCAGTAAATTTCATCTGAACGAATATCCTTTGTTTATCAACGCTCTTGCCATTACCAAAATGGGAGCAGCCATTGCCAATTCCGAACTTGGTCTGCTTACCGGGCAGCAAACGGATGCTATCCTTAAAGCCTGTAAGGAGATACTCGAAGGCAAGCACCACGAGCAGTTCCCGGTAGACATGATTCAGGGAGGAGCAGGCACCACTACCAATATGAATGCCAATGAGGTAATAGCTAATCGCGCGCTTGAAATCATGGGACATAAACGCGGCGAATACCAATACTGCTCACCGAACGATCATGTCAATCGTTCACAGTCCACCAATGACGCTTATCCTACTGCCATACATATAGGAATGTATTATACTCACCTTAAACTTGTGAAACATTTTGAGGAGTTGATCGATGCGTTCCAACGCAAAGCCGAAGCGTTTAAACACATCATTAAAATGGGACGTACGCAGTTGGAAGATGCTGTGCCCATGACTCTCGGACAGACATTCAACGGATTTGCCAGCATTTTGCGCAATGAGATAAAGAACCTGAACTTTGCGGCGGAGGAATTCCTTACGGTCAATATGGGAGCTACCGCCATCGGCACGGGTATTGCGGCAGAACCGGAATATGCGGAGAAATGCGTGAAGGCTTTGTCGAAGCTTACCGGATGGGACGTGAAACTGTCTGGTGACTTGGTGGGAGCTACTTCGGATACTTCTTGCCTTGTAGGCTACTCCTCGGCTATGAGAAGAGTTGCGGTGAAGATGAACAAGATATGCAATGACCTTCGTCTGCTTGCATCCGGTCCGCGTTGCGGATTGGGAGAAATCAATCTTCCCGCCATGCAACCGGGGTCTTCCATTATGCCGGGTAAGGTCAATCCGGTTATCCCTGAGGTAATGAATCAGATATCCTATAAGGTAATCGGCAACGACCTTTGTGTGGCTATGAGTGGCGAAGCAGCTCAAATGGAGTTGAATGCAATGGAACCCGTAATGGCGCAATGTTGTTTTGAGTCTGCCGATTTGCTGATGAACGGATTCGATACCCTGCGCACGCTCTGTATCGACGGTATTACCGCTAATGAGGAAGTATGCCGCAGATATGTACACGATAGCATCGGTGTGGTTACGGCTCTTAATCCGGTTATCGGTTATAAAAATTCTACCAAGATAGCCAAAGAAGCTCTTGCAACGGGAAAAGGGGTCTATGAACTGGTTCTGGAACACAACATTCTTTCCAAAGAAGATTTGGATACTATCCTGAAGCCCGAAAACATGATTAAGCCCGTGAAGTTGGACATAAAACCCAATATCTAAGGAACGGGTTTTCGGAGCGGTAAGGCTTTGAATATAAGTTGCGCGGATTTACACAAGACGGTTTATGAATGACTGAACGGTCATTAGATGCTGTCTGTGTAAATCCGCGCATTTCGTGTGGGGTATGAGTTAAATATTTGCAAAGAGTTCATACTCTATTTGTTTTGTTATGCCTAATTAGTTTCTTTTGCGACAGGAAATCTATTTATGAATACTTAAAAACAAAGAAAAATGAAGCGACTCAGATCATTGGTACTTGGCCTATTCGCATTGTGCAGCATGGTAGGTATGGCACAGGAAGCAGAGGCAGACGATACCGGTTATATTGTGAAAGTGGGGCAGGTGGCTCCCGATTTTACCGTTACGCTGACAGACGGCAGGACCGTTACGCTTTCTGATTTCCGTGGCAAGGTGGTTATGTTGCAGTTTACGGCAAGCTGGTGTGGTGTATGCCGTAAGGAGATGCCTTTTATCGAAAAGGATATATGGCAGAAGCATAAGTCCGATCCGGATTTCATGTTAATGGGCATCGACCGTGACGAGCCGTTGAATAAAGTCATAGCTTTTGGCAAGTCCACGGGCGTTACCTATCCGTTGGGATTGGACCCGGGGGCTGATATTTTCGCCAAATATGCGTTGCGCCAAGCAGGTATTACCCGTAATGTATTGATTGATAAGGAAGGACGCATCGTGATGCTCACCCGCCTTTATAATCCGGAAGAGTTCTCGGCTTTGGTTAAGAAGATTGATGAACTTCTGAAATAACCTGTTCCCGTTTAGAACGAAAAGCTTGTTCCGGCATTTAGCGACATCATGATGTCGCTCCCCTGTACATTATCCTGCATTAGCAGTTCCTTGCCGTAAATGCGGATTTTGGGTTCGAGGAATACCTTGAAGCGGCGACCCACCCGGTAAGATGTTTGCAGTCCCGCTTCTCCGCCGATAAAGAAGCGGTTCTCATGTTTCATCCGCATAGAAGCCACTATTCCGGCAAATAGCTGTACGTCGTATTTGCGTTCGGGGTCATATCCCGTCATCAGATTGGTAAGGTTCAGCATATAGTCAAGGCTTCCGCTTGCCATATCATATTCCAAGGTTTTCCCTTTCCGGTCTGTGGACAGAGGTCCGTAATCCGCTGCTAAACGGAGTGATGACAATGGGGTGAAAATGCGTCCTGCACTTATCGTGGCCATGTAGTCGAAGTAGCGTTTCGGTTCGTACCGTTTCATTTGTATGGGAACGGAGAAACCGATTGCGCCGCTTACAAAGAAAGAAGGCTTAAACAAATCACGGTTTAAAGAGTGTGCCATACGGTTTTCTTCATCGGTACGTTGTATCTCTATACCTATATTGATACTGTACAGATTGTCTGTGAACTTTTTGGCTACGTATCTGCCTTCTTCCTTTTCATTGGTCTTTAATGAATAGGATGCCAGACTGGTGCGTGGCTCTGCAAATAAAGAAACATCGCCCCAAAGCCGGTATTTAAATTGCAAGCCGCCTGTAAATCCCGTATATCCGCCTTTTGCGGGCCGATAACCATTTTCTTTTTGAATATATCCCAGTTCACCGCCCGCCAATACATTGACGGAGAATTTGGGACTGAGTTGCCTGCCGTTAAAAAAATAAGTGGCATCCAGCATACCTTCCAGGCGTCCCCCGGCGTATGCGGACATCTCATAAAACTCTTCACCGGCCGAACTCGCCGAAGAGGCGATTACTTTCTTATGCCAGGTATCGGCCGATTTGAATGCCGACAGCCGTAAGCCGAATGCCGGTATCAGCCATTTGCCGGCAGACAGGCTGATGTGCGGGCCGATGGAGTTTGTCAGTCCCATTTCACTTGTCAGGCGGGAAGCTTGAAACTGCCCGCCGGCAGCGATGCTGAGAAAGGTATTGTCCAAAAAATGATTGCCTTCCAGTATGCGCATTTTGCCGAAAGGCTTCCATGCTTTCAGGCGGTAGTTCATTCCTACGGTCGCACCGTAGGTCATGTCATATTTATGCCAGTTCTTTTGAAAGGAATGGTCTATGCCGTCACTCATAATGGTGAAGCGGGGTTCCAGATAAAAGTCCACATGTGCGGTAGGGTGCAGTTTCAGTTGGAAACCTAAATGCAGGTCGGCCACATGTTCCACTCTGCCTGCCAGTGAAGATAATTGATAGCCGACTCCCGCTACGGTCAGGAACTCGAAGATACGTCCGGGATTGTAGCCGTTGACGTAGGATGATACATTCAGCAGATAATCCGCCTGCAGTCCGAAACGCAATAGGGTTTCGTTGTCTATTTTGCGCGAGAAGTTACCCGCCAGCAATGAGGCACGCAGGGCATGGGCGGGGGCGAACTGCCAATTGGCGGCGATACCGCCCACGGGACCGGTGTTGAAATCCGTGTTTCCGCGCGGAATCATTTTGTCCATGCCGCCAAACAAGGAGATATATACATTGTTTTTCCATAGTGTGTCGAAAGGCACTGCATCCGGATGCTGGTAACGCCTTTGGAACATCTGCCGGGTAGCATCGAATCCTATGCCGACGGTATCTTTAGGATGCGTTGCCGGAGAAGGATTATTGCCCGTTTGCTGTTGGGCAAAGGCAAAAGGTATCAGTGTGTGCAGTACAATCAATATAATCAGTGGTTTCTTCATGATGCTTAACTCTCCATATCCGTTTAATAAAGTTTCCAGTCGCCCTGGTCGTAATATTCCATAAATTCCTTGCTGATTTCACCGTCGTTAACGGCTATTTTGTAGTATTTCTCATCCAGTTTGACAATTTCTTCCAACTTCTTGCAGGCTTCGTCAAAGTCGAGGGCGTTATCGTAGCTCCATTCATACAGTTTCTTTTCCCGGATGTAAATCACCAGTTTCATGTATTTAGTCATGGCCGTTTCAGGCAGTTCTTCCAATGCTTTCTGTGCTTCTTTGTTGTAATTGTCCGTCTCCATAGCCATGCACATTACAATATTATTGAGCGGTGACGACTCCTTTACCAATTTGAATACTTTTTTACGTTCCTCGCCCTCCTTTACGGTGGCTGCACCTCGGTAGTCGTAGTATCCGCCCAGGCAGTTGGCAAATGCCTTTATCATCTGGAAGCGTTCGGTATCCGGAAGTTTGTCGGCAAGGATGCTGGCCTCTTCAAAGTTATAGGCGCGTATGTACATTGCGAGCTGGTTGGCAACGATTGTTTCGGGGTTTACCTCAATCTTGGTTATGCTGATGCCGTCATTGAAAGAGTCCACCATGTTCACTTTCCGTTTAAGGTCAATCAGGGGTTTCAGTATCTCTACGTCGAAAGTATCCCTGCGCAGCAGTGCTATTGCAAGGTTGTTTGCCGCCAGAATCCACGGCTTTTCTTTCCCTTTCGTGTCGTAGGCCATTGTTTCCCTGTAAGCGCGCCGATAGAGTTTCTCCGCTTCTTCCGGGTCTTTTATCATCCGGAACAAATGCCAGTACTCGTATCGGGTAAACGACTTTTTGCCGTCGGCGTATTGAGGGTCGTGCAAGTATTTGTCCAATATTTCATCCGGATTCAGTTCACGGAATATTTCATGTTTGTATTCGTACTGTACGGTGCGTAGTTTGGGCAACCGTTCTTTGATGATGCTGGAGTAGTAGGGCAGACGCGATACGGCGGCAAACTGCGCATCCGGATTCTTATATTTCCCGGTGATTTCCCTTATCTCCCGCGCTTCCGCAGTGAGGCTGTCCCGTTCCAGTAAATCGGCTACTTCATTCCAAGTGGCAACACGGGTTTCCGTAGGATGCTTGTATACTCGGCTCCATTTGGCGGCAGGTATTACCGAAGTGATTTTCCGTAGGGCGAAAGCCGTTCGTTGCTTGGCAAGCGCAAGGTTGCTGGCATAGCGTCCTTCGGGAGACGATACGCCGGTTATCTTAAATTCTTTCAGTGTGGTGCCCTCACCGTTTACGATGTTCATCAGGTCTTCCTGCAACTTGTTCATCTGCACCACATTGGCAGAGTCGGCAGGATCCAGTTCGGCCTTGCCCACAAGGAATGTCAGCGAAATATTGCCTGCCGTATTCCGGCGTTCGCGCCGGGGCGTTTCCTTGTATTTATCGGGGTCTAATTCAAAATCGGGGAACGAGAACTCCAGAAACTGCAACGGGCGTTTTATTTTGCAGGTAGTCATTTTCCATTCCGCTTCGTATGTAGGGTGGGTATAGTCTGCTATAATAACTTTGGACAATACACTGTAAATGCGTCTGGGGTCGGGTACGGGTACCGAGTCGTTGATGTCCAGGTTGAAGCGTGTGGCATCCAGTTGGCGGCGGGTATTGATATAGGGAGCCAGTTTGTCGTTCCTGATGTCGTAGGCCATGCGGCGGTCTTGCGTCAGTCCGTATTCGGGGCCGTCCATAACTGTCGGGTCCATGTAGCTCACTATCTCTTCGGTGGTGCAGTCCATGATATAAGGTTGCATGATGAGCCGGCGGTTGGGCGCGCCGTAATTGCTGGGAATGGCTACCGAGTTGTTTACAATCAGTTTGTTGCCCACTATTTTCCCGGCTACGGGCCGGGGTTGCGGGTTTGGGTTTTCTGCCACAACTTCCACCTCCTCAAGAGCGATGCCGCCGTCGATGTTGGCGTTTATCTCCTGTTTGTAATTCACTTCGCGCAGTTCGTTTTTCATTTGCACGTTAAAGATTAGCGCGCCGTTTTCCGCTACACGTATTTCATAGTATCCGTCGGCGCCCGCCACGGCATCGGCGTCGAAGAGTAATGTTCCGCCACCGCCGGTTTCAAGTGCTTTCAGGGCATCGCGTGCCGAGGCCACGGTATTGAAAGCAAAAATACGCACGGTCTCTCCCATGGGGAAGGGGCGCGGCTTTTTTTCACCTTCGGGCAGGTTCAGCACTTTGCCGGACACGATAGTGATTTGTTGCGCCATGCTTGATGCGGAAGATAAAATCATAGCAATGCAAACGGCTGATGTTATGATGAAATTTTTCATGGCGGTTATTCTTTATTTGAAGATATAGGATATGGAGACACCTATTTTGATAGGCAGCAGTTTGTAACCGTTGGCGTTGGCTTGTGCCGTTCCGTCGGTGTAGTCCTCTATGTTATCGTTTTTGTAGTATTGTTTTTGCTTGAAGTACACGGCGCCGAATCCGCCGTAAAACTCTACGTTGAGGCGTCGGTTCAGGTTCAGCGCATAGCCGAAGGTAATCCCGGCGCCGGCAGCATCGCCCTGATAGATGCGGTCTCCCCATGTGATGTCGTAGGACACGCCGAGAGCGGCTATTCCCACAAATTCCCGTGTCATGGGGCGTCCGTTAAACCAATAGCGGTATTCGGGCAGAAGACCTATCATTTTGGCTTTGTTGCCGTAGATGTTGACTGCGCCGAAAGCCGAGATGTCGATACTGCTCCGTTCGCCCACAACGAATTCGCAGCCGATGTTGGGAGCCATGGCGGCAAGCATCAGGCCGTTGGTCTTTACTGCCAGTTGCTGGGCGTGCAGGGTAGGGAAACTGCAAAGTAGCAGCAGAAAGAAGATGCTGCTTAAAGAGAGTGTATGGTGATTGGTTTTCGGAATATCGGTTTTTAGCGTTTTGTTGGTTGGGATTTGTAAGTTCCGTTCTATTGAAATGTATGTTCCGTACCCTTGTTCCAGTCGTTTACGGAAGCTTTTGCAGCCATGTTTTGCGTATATAGGATGTTGAGGGTGGTTATGCTGCCGGCTTCCAGTACGATTAGCGGGGGAGTGTTTGCACCGGCATCGGCTTCGTCGAACACTACGATGTCTTTTTCGCTTCCGTCCGGCTCTTTTATGCTGAATGTCAAGCGGCGGAGCGCACTGATAGTCTCATGCCCGTATGGCAGCAGCAGATAATCCTTTTGAATGCCGGGTGTTCCGGGGATAAGGTTGAGCGGGGATGCTTCGTTCCGGTAATCGGAGCTGACGGATGTACCGGTGTCCGGATTGTCGGATGTGATGTCGCCTGTTTGCAGGTCCATTGTCCCTGTTTGTCCCTCACGGGTGGTAAAACCAATGCTTTGCAACACCGGGTATGAGTCCGCCGTATATTCGGGGCGGTCGGTGGATATGTTGAGGCGTAGCCGTGCCAAGGCATGTTTCAAGGAGACAGCAACGCCTGCTGCGGTTGCAGCCGCTTTCTTGCTGCCTTTGGTTTCACCGGTGTAAAGGTAGTCTGTGGCGTCCTTTGCTTCCAGAGCGGCGGTAACGGGAATGGATACTTTACCGTTTTCATCTGCAGCGGCTGTTGCCGTATAAGGGTAATAACCGTACAGATAGAGCGTGTCCTGCCGGGCAGGGTAGTACACTTTTGTTCCTTCCGGCTGCAAACTCAGTTGTCCGCCCTCTGCATATCGATAGGGAAGATTCTGCAAGTATGGGGTGCTGAAATTACTGTCTCTCATCAGGAATATACCTATTTCATCTCCTGTATTCAGGGCCGTGCCTTCAATGACGCTTCGGCCGACGGTAGTCTCTACGGTGCATACCGATGCCCTCAGCCGCACTTCCACAGCCCTCTCCCCGTCATCGGGAAGAGGAACTGTGGCAGTGTCTGTGTCGCATCCTGCCAATAACAGGAATGCGAGGCCGAACAGGTACGATATGTTTTTCTTTTTACTCATTACACTTCTTCTGTTTTTATGCGGGTGCTTTCCGCCTTTACTCTATGGGTACGTCTACGGAGTCACCGCCCGGTTTCCAGGTAGCTAAAGTGGCGGTAGCGTTGATTTGTTGGGTGGCGTAGATGCCGATACGTACGTTGTAGTAATAGCCGGCATAGAACAAATTGTCATTTTTGCCTGAATCGACGGTGGGGGCGGGAGCATTGACGGGGATGTCGCGTACAATCAGGTCTTGCGGCACTCCACTGGCATCGGGAGCCATGATGGTGACGTCCATCAGGAATTGTTCCATGTCCGGTTTCACCATCAGATAGCCTTGTATCAGCGGGTTGGCGCTTGACACGCCGTTAAGCGTATATTGTCCGCCTTCGTATTTCTGGACATAAATGTCTTTGGGAACTTCGACGGTTCCGTCGGCATTGTCGTCCGTAAAAGTAATATTGCCTTTGCCGTCGTCGGTGGCTTCCCGCATAAGCAGGGAACCGTTGTCGGTAAAGGTCAGTTTCCCGGTCAGAACGTTGAGGGTGGCCGTTGTGCCGTGGCTTTTGATGGTGATATTCTTCACTTTCATGTTTTGGACGGCTGTTCTGTCCTCTTCGGACTGCTCGGTGGCGGGAATCACGGAGAAACGCAACTGTGCCAGTTGGTGCTCGAAGTTGATGTTGGGTATCCACGGATAGTCCTGTAACTTTTCAGAGGCTGTCCGGTTCAGTTCGTGGTGATACTTCAACTGGCGGATGTATTGGGCTTTATAGCCGGTCAGGGAAGCATCGTTCTTTACATCCTTTTTCAGGTAAATGCTGTTTGGCGCTATCTCTCCGGCGGTGGCATTGTTCCAGATGATGTCCTGCGAGCCGTCGAAGCGGGCGAATGTTATTTCCGGCTTTGCGGCACTTATGGTTTGGCCTTCCTGATAAGGGGCGTAGCCGTAGAAGCTATAGTCGTATTTCTTCTGCATCGGGTAGTAGTACACACCGTTTGCGGCATTGCCTTTATATAATGTGATTTTCTGTGCCAGGTCATTCTCCAAACCGTCCGGCTTTACGTCGGAGCCGTCTTGCTTGGGCCAGGCGGTTACTGCTGCCTGTATATTGTTCAGCAGAATTCCGTAGTTCTCCGTATCGCCCCATGCTGCGGTTCTGTTGGCATCGGTAATGGCGGTGCTGGTTGTAGCGTCATTGGTGGCAAGGGCGAAAATGCCCAATCGGGTAGTAGCGCCTTCTGCCTCATCGTATAGCTTATCCAGCGGTGCGCGTGTTACGCCTACGCTGGCTCCTATACGTGTCTCTATTCCACCCAATTGGATGATTAGCTGTCCGTCCGGCGATTCGAAGTCGTTGTCGCTGACCGGTTGCTCTATTACGATATCCTCGTTTTGCGAGCAGGCTGTCATGCAAAGGGCGGCTGCCAGCATCCATAAATTCTTTTTCATGATTGTAGTGAGTAATTGGTTAAACATATCGTTGCTCTCCTATGTTCCTCGGTATGGTACTTCCGGTACCATGCTTTGGTATTCCTTGTACCAACGTTTGGTAGCTTCCGTACCAACAGTTGGTAGCTCCTGTACCATGCTTTGGTATTTCAAGTACCAACGTTTGGTAGTTCTCGTACCGCCCGTTGGTAGTTGGATTGTCCTCAGGAGTTATTTTCCGATAGAGGAGCCGGTTCTTATTTTCCGTCTTCGATATCGGTTTCAATGTCACCACCGTCTTCCCATGCGGTCAGCACTGCGGTAACCTCTATCTTTTCGAAGCCATAGATTGTAATGTATACGTTGTAAGAAGCACCGGCCTTGAATTCTTTCACATCTTTTGAAATCTTGGACTGATCGATGATTAAGGGAGTATCCAGCTTCTCAACTTCTTTGTATGTAATCTTGTCACCGTCTGTTTCATCTTTTGTATCTTCTACGTATTGTTTAAGGTCTATGGACAAGTTGATGTTTCCGTTAGGGAAAAACATAACAGGTTCACCCACTTGAGTTCCTTTAGCGTCGGGGTCACCTTCTGCCGGAATATTTTCGTGGCCGTAAGGATACTTGGGCACTACCGGAGTGATTAAACCTTTGTCCGGGTCTAACTTGTTTTTGTTATCAACATCTTTACTGCATACAACAAAAGGAGCGGTGGAGGCTCCGTTTCTTGCGGAAGTCGTAGTAGCCAGATCCATGTCGACAACATTTACCATGTCTTTCAAGGTAATCTTAGTAACTTGCATACCGAGTGTCTTATCTTGGCCGTCAGTGCTTTTGCGTTCCACCCAATTGCTGGCTTCATATTTATAGCCGGCTGCGCTTTCACTGCCTGCCCTTACGAAAAACTTCAAACGAGCCAGCTGATGGTTGAATTTCAGGACAGGAACAATACCTTTACGGGCTGTACGGGCGCCGAACTGGTATTTCATAAGTTCCGTCCACTCGCCGCTTAGCGTGGTAGCTATGTCTTTATATAAACTTTGGTCATTGGAAGCATCGTTCTCGGCCATATCTATGGTACTGGCTGCCAATAGGTCTTGAGTACCGTTGATTGTTACATTCTTCACTTTCTTCTCATCTGCCGTAATGGTTGCATCATCGTGGGTTGCATCGTCAACATGATAACCGTAGAATGTATAGGTGCCGTTGGTCGGGTAGTATTTGTATTGAATCACGCCGTTGTCGGTATCTTCTACATAATTGTTATAGATTCTGATTGCACCGTTATTGCCTTCGGTTGCTTTGGGGGCTCTGAACTGGAGAGTTGCGTTATCGAGAATCGGAGTTTTTGCTCCTTCAGCTCCTTCTTCTGCTTCTAAGCCGGTGGCTCTGTCTACCATGTGGATATACAGTCGTTGGCTGTTCCACTTGTTGTTCTCGCCTTCTACATCGCCCACAGAGCCGGTTCCTCTGCTGAGGGCCGTAACCGTGGGTACGTCCACGCCTAATGCGATCACTGCCTTGTCATTGTTGTCGTCCGGATTACCGATACCCGGATCATTGTCCTTTGAACAGCTGCTCATTACTGCGAGCGCCATTGCTGCATAGAAAAATTGCTTTTTCATACTTCATTGAATTTTTAATTAATAAAAGAAAATATATAAATCTCTGTCTGTTTCAATTTTATTCTTCTCCTATCTCTATATCTCCACCGTTTACCCACGAGGCAGCCTGTACATTCAGCTTTATATCCTGCGGACCGTATATATAGGCGCTGATGTTATATTCGCGTCCGCCCATAAACCCACTGGAGAGGTAAGCGCCGTTTTCGTCTTTGTTGTACACGGCATCCTTTAAGTCGTAGCTGAAAGTTGTGATATAGGGTTCACTCCCGGTTGCGTCGGGATAATATACCGTATTTATAAGGAGCGTGGCATTGTTGCCCGGCGGCAGCAGGAAAACCCCGCCGTCTGTTGCCGGACGCTGGTTTACTTCCTTGTCCGCATCTTCTTCCCTTACTTGCATCGGATAGAGTGATTTTCCTTCTTCATCGGTCCATGCTATTTCTTTTCCCTCTGCATCACGCGCCGGTAATTTCCCCCGTTCTCCCTCTGTGGGGAAATGGACGCCTACGTTTGCAGGGTCGGACGAGGCTACAGTGAAAACGCCTTTGTTGACGCATTCTATCCAGACACCCGTGATGTAAACGATGTCTTTCGTGCTTTTGCTGGCAGGATAGAATTTTAACTTGACGTATGAAAGCTGATGCTTCATGCGGATTATGGGCCAGATGTTGCGGCGTGCCGTGTACGTGCCGTAATAGCAGCTGCGCATGAGCTGACGTTCGTCGGCGCCGAGCTGTTTCAGACGGGCAGCCTGTTCGCTGTAGTCGGCAGCTATCTTTCGCCCGTTTTCCACGTCTTCTATCAGCGCTTTGAGGTCGGCGGCAGCGGCGCACATCAGGTCTTGCGAGCCGTCTACGGTGACATCGAAGCAGATACGGTCTGCTTCGCGCTTCACTTCGCCCACTTGCGCATTGTCGTAGTAATAAGCAAAGAAGTTGAAGGCATCGAATTCTTCCTGCAAATTGTAATAGGGGATGTAGCCGGAACTTTTCCAGTTAATGAACGAGCCGTTTCCTGCATAAGCAGCCCGTTTGCCGTGCAGTTTGCATTGCTCGGCGGTGAGTCCCAGTGCCGTGCATTCTTCGGCGGAGATTTCGTCCAGACTGCCGTCGATGAGGCAATAGCGCCGGTCGGCATCTTCGGCCCGGCGATGGGCATAGGTCATTCCGTTGGGATTGTCGCGCCGGAATGCGTATACGAAGAAAGTGCCGTCGGCTATGCGTTTGCTGAAGTTTGTTTCGTCTGTGGGATCCAGCACTCCCGCACCGCGTGTCAATACATTATATATAGGGTCGCTGAATGCTACCATGACGGGCAGTTGCGTCTGGTCGCCCTGGTTGTCCTGATGATTGGGGTCATAGAGCGACTCGTCGCCGGTGTACAGATTACCGCAACCGGTAACAAGCAGCAGTATGCACCATAACGGCAGAATAAGTTTGTGCCGGTGTCTCCGCTTTTGCATGCTATTGCTATATGTCAGGCGTTTCATCTTTATATCTCTATTATTATGTCATCGTCCGGATTGGTGGGATCGTGCGGTTGCCATCCCATGCCGGTATCGTTGGGTACTATCTGGTCGGCCTTTATTACTAAAGGCGTTGTGATTTCGATGTTTACATCTTCTTTGCTGTAACGCAGGTATATTTTGCCGTCGCGCACTTCAATGAGCTGTGCTGCGGTCAGTTCGTCATAGGGATTGATGGCGCCGTAGATGTAGCGGCTGTTTTTCACGGGATTGCCTTCCTCATCCACTACCGGTGCACCGGAAGAATCCAGTTGGGGAGTAGATACCTGCAAGGCAACTTGCAGGATGCCCGGTCCGTTGAGATGTCCTTTTGCCGCGCTGGGGATGACGCCGAGGGTGTGGAAATGGACTACGCATCGGTAAGTACCCTCTCCGGTTTGCGTAAACTCGTCCGGTTGTACCTGATGTGCCATCCGGTAGAGGCGAGTGGTGTCCAGACAGGCGTCGGCGATGTTGAAGCGTCCGCAAGCGCCGGACAATTCGATGATGGGCGCCGCGAGGTCTTCTCTTTTTATGTTTCCTTCGGTGCGGATATTGAAGACGATATTGATACGCTGGCTGATGCGTTGCATATCAAAATCCAGGATGGTCGGTTGTCCGGTTTGGATGTTTATGTTCTTTTGCACCGCATAGAATATGGGCGACTTTATTTCCTGCAGGTATTCATCGTCAGGATTGAAATCGGGCAGGTCATTGCCCTCTACGATGTCGGGCTTTTCATTGCCCATACTGCTGATTTGCAGATAAAGGTCTTTCACGCTTACCTTATTGTCGTGGATGTAATTGTCCAGATTTTCTATGCTGATGATGGGAGTAGGGGAGTGCTCCGTATCGCCTGTCTGTGCCGGAACATCCGCATACTGCTCGTTGATGATAAAAATGTTGTACTCACCTCCGCGCAAGTAAAAAGAAGAAGCGGTTTCTTCCGGACTCTCTATTGAGTTATCTTCCGAATTTTCTTTTGCATTTGAAGCAGTCCGGGTGTCGGAAGACGTTTCCTGTTGCGTTATATTATTGTTTGTGGCAGGGTCTATGGATGTGTTGATGATGCCGCGGGTGCGCCAGGTGTTTATGATACGGCTTGCTACGATGTGCATTTCTGCCGGAATCTCATCTTTGCTGATGTCGCCCCAGTTGAGCCGTACACGCATGTCGGTGATGTGCGGATGTTCCGCTTCCGGACAGAGGTCTACCGAGGTGCAGGCACAGATGCAGCACAGCAGGCTGAGGGCAAGGTATGTCAGTGTCTTGTTCTTCATCCTTTATCCTCCTTTTCATCTTCTTCTTCACCGGAAGCATCTCCCTTTTCTTTGTTGGCGGCTTCCGCTTCCGGCTTTCCGTCTTTTTTCCGGTTTTTCCCGGAGTCTTTATCTTTCTTTTCTTTGGTATGCAGTTTGGCTTTCCTGGCATTGGCAGCACGTTTGCCACGTTTGGCAGAATCTTGTGTTTCGGCTTTCTGCTTCAATTGGTCTTCACGTACTTTCAGTGCCTTGCGTATGGCTTTTTCCTGCTCGGAAGTGAGTGTATCGCTAAGTTGTATGCCCAGAGAATCGGCTACCTGTTTGCGCAGTTTGTCGGCAGCTTCTTTCAAAGCGAGTTCCTTGCGCTCTTGCTGCATCAGCTTCCATTGTTTCAGTTCTTCTTTGGTAAGCAGGCTGTCCGGGCGGCTGAAGCCTTGTTTCCGTACCGCATTGTTGATGGAGTCGATGCGTTCGCGCATCTTATTTATCTTTTCATTAAGTGCCTGGCGGGCGAAGTCGCGTATCTGTACACGGCGGTACACCGATTCCTTATACTTGCTGCCTGCCGACATGAACCGGTAAACGAAAGCTACGCGTAAATCCGTTATCAGAGGGAACGGCACGATGTGCCCGCTTTTGCATTTCTCCGCTATGCGCGGGTAACAGTCGCTTTCCGCATCGTGCGTATAAACATCGTATGAGGTGTAAAGCAGTCCGGCGGAACCTCCCAACTCCAGGTCTATGTAATTGTTACGGTAGCCGTAAAGCGGAGCGGTATATCCCACGCTGATGCCGGCCCCGTAGGCGTTACCCTGCTTGCCTTCCTTACCGATTTTAAAGTTGTAGCTGGCGGCGTTGACATATACGCCCCAGTAGTAAGCGCGTTCCTGGCGCGGATTCTTGCGCTGGGTGGTGAATACGGTTTCCTTGAGACGTGTCATCAGATTGGCATCTTTGGTGACGCCGCCTCTTTTACGGGTGCGAAAATACTGACGCCACTCTACCCGTGCATCGAATACATTGAAAATAAGGGATGGGGTGTACTTTTGCGAGGTGTTCCAGTTCCACTTTATATTGGCACCGATTGTACGTTTGTTCCGGATGGTATTGCCCAAGTCAAATTCTACGCCAATATTAGGAACGGTCAATAACCAGTCAACAGCATTTGTCTTGATACCCCAACGGTCTTTGAAAGATATTAATTCGGCTTTCGCATCGTCTTTCTTGCCGCGTTGCACCTGGGCATATGTGTTATTCAAAGTTATTGATATAAGAAAACACACTACAAGTTTTCTGGATAAAAAAAAGTAGTGCTTTTTTTTATACTCTTGTGCATTAGTGTCCCGTTAAAATGGGACGAGTTAAACAATTAATCAAAAAGCCCCG
>ERZ827440.780-NODE-780-length-40441-cov-6.448200_pt1 | contig 40441 bp, 21 predicted proteins | sample MGYA00519774_ERZ827440 | MGnify/ENA primary metagenome ERZ827440 (study PRJEB31778, sample SAMEA3449302) | human gut metagenome | biome: human gut; feature: human-associated habitat; material: faeces | place: United Kingdom | collected 2010/2012 ... | reverse complement strand
AAAAGCTACATTTTTATTTTCAATTTTTTCTACATTTTTATATTGACTTTAACATTCTTGTCCATTATCATAATACATTACTATTTTGTCAAATTTATTAAAATAACCCTCATTATTCTTTATCATCTGATTTACTTCATTTATTATTTGTTTTCTTAATACATTTCCATTATCTATAAATCTTTTGTCAATAATTATTGTGTGATATTTAACAGGTATTTTTCTAGAAAATTGATATATTGAATTAAATATACTTTTTCTCATCTTAATATCAAATTTAGAATAATCACCTCTTCGCATAATTAAATCTGACATATGAATCATATTAGTATATCCAATTTTCATTAATCTATTATTTAAATTATTCAATTCACCACTTATATCATTATCTTGTTCATGAAATGTAAAGGAAATACCATATAGCATAGAGGATTTCACACCATAACCAAATTCTCCTGTTTCGTCTACAAATATATTTAATCTTTTAATCATATAATGAATTTTTTATTAATAAACCCTACTATTCCAGTTACTTGGAAGATCAATAACACTTTTTGGATCAATCATTTCTGAATTTTCACTATCTAAATGTCCTTTATACATTGTTAAGTGTAAATGTACTCCAGTTGCTATACCTGTTTGTCCCATTTTTCCTATAACTGTATTTTGATCTACTTTTTGATTTTTTCTAACATATTTTTCTTCTAAATGGTAATATGCGGATGTATAATTTTGATTATTATATGTGTGATGAATAATTATATAATTACCCATTGATGAATTACTTCCTGTTTTTGCAATAACACCTGGAAGTACTGGATAAATATTTTTGTCACTACTAGACATATCAATACCTGAATGAAATTTATTTTCATTTGATACTGGATGAATTCTATTACCATAATAACTTGTTATTGTACCAGAGTTTATTGGTCTTTCTGGCTTTATAATTTGTTTACACACACTATACAATTTAATATCACTATTTATATTAATAGTAGTTTTAGCATCATAACTCTCACCATTACCACTTTTTTTAGTATTCCAAGAACATATATTATTTTCTTTATTTATATCTTCTAGCTGAACATTTACTGTATCTTCAAATATTGCTTTTAACTTTTCATCTTTTTTAAATATATAATTTTCTATTGCAGTTTCGTTATTTTCATTTACCCAACCTTTGAATGATTTTTTTATAAATACTTCTCTTTCATCATATGTTATCTTATAATTTGATTCTGGTATTTCTAATTTTTTTAATGAATTAAAACTTCCTTTTACTTCTGTTACTTTTCCATTTACTTCTAATTTTAATATATATGTGTTAGGAATCCATTTAGCATAATATATAGCATCTTCTTTTACAGAATCATTTACTTTTTCTTTTAATGATAAATCTTTATACCATCCATCAAATGTATAACCTTCTCTTAGAGGTACCTCTTTAGTTTCTACTTTTTCATTATAATTTATTTCTTCTTCTTTTGTATTTTCTTCTCCTTCTGAAATACTTAAGTCATATATTTCTAGATAACTATCTTTTGAAATATCTCCTTCTATCTTAAATAAAAATTCATCATAATCTTTATCTTCTGCTTTAAAAGTTTTTGTAAATTTATTAAAGTTTTCATTTACTTTTATCTTTTCTTCTTCTCCATTAAATCCTATCATAAGTTCTTTTTCACTATCAGACTTTAAATATACACTAAAAGTATATATTTTATCTTTTTCTAATTTTATATTTTCTTTATACTTTATAAATTTTTCACTTAAATTAAATTTAAATACGTTCTCATTATTAAATATTTCATCATCATTTATAATTTCATAATCTAAATTAAATGACTTTTTATCTAATAAGTTTTTATACAAATTATTTTCTAAATAATTATAATCAAATTTTATTATATAACTATTTATTTTATATTTTGCATATAATGTATGATTACCTCTTTCTGTAACAACACTATTTTCATTTATTTTTTTACCTTTTTTATTATACCAACCTATAAATGTATAACCTTCTTTTTTAGCATCAATAAGGTTACCATAATATTCATTGTATGTTACTAGTTTACTCTTTTCATTTATTTCACCACCATTTGAATCAAAAGTAACTATATAACTTTCTTTAGTTTCTACCTTTTCTGCTTGTTCTTCTTTTTTTTCCTCTTTTATTTCTTCTGTTACTTTTTTTACAACCTTTTTAACATTTTCTTCTCCTTTCAAAACTACTTTTTCAGCTGCAAAATCCTCATTTTTTTCTTCACTAATATCATTTTCTTTTTTTGTTTCTTCTTTAGTAACATTATCATTATTTTTTGTTATTTGTTTTTCTTTATAGTCACAATAAATATAACCTGTCAAAAGTAAAGTAATAAAAAATAACAAGAATATTATTAAATATTTTTTATTCATAAAAAACCTCCTTCAATAGTTATATTCTCTCTTTATAAGGCAAATTCCCCTAAAAAAAATAACTAATCTAAAAAAATTAGTTATTTTAGTCAAAAACGAATAATAATTTACTATTTTTTATAATTCACCTTTATAAAAATATATCTTCAATGCGTTTTCTGAATATTTTGGTTTTGAAACATCAATATCTAATACCTTACCAATATAATATATTATAAATTGTGACGCAATTAGTAAATCAAATTCAGCAAGTATACCATCATACAAACTTTCTATTATTAAAGTATCATCATTCAAGTACTTCAAAAGGTCACTTTCATATTTTGTAGTTGAATTTTGTTTAAAATATATTGAACAATTATTATTTAAATTTTCATAATTAATAAATCTACCATGTGAAAAATTCTTTTTTTCATGAATAATACAATTAAATACACCAGATTCTATAATCTTACTTTCTAAATCATAACAAGCACTATCTGTGTAATCGCCCCTAAAAATATTAATTAGTTTGTGTTTCATAAATTTTTCTATAGTATTTTTATTTATCAATTTATCTATTTTTTCATTCCAATAATTTACTGAATCAATAATAAATTTATTTAAATTAAAGTTTTCATAATTTTTTTCTACATAATATTTTAAAAATATTGCTGCAGGTGCAACAGAACCTTCAAAGGATAAAAATCCTCTTTCTTTTCCTTTATTTGAAGATGTTCTATAACTCAAAATATTTTTCTTTAAAATATTTGTTTTTAATACTATATTTTGTACCTCACCTTTAGTAACAATATAAACATTTTTATTATCAAAATTTTTAATACTTTTAATTATATCATTTGTAGTACCAGAATATGAAAATAATATAATCTTATTAATATTTTTATTATTTCTATATATAACATCTCGTGGATACAATGAATATGTATTACATCCATATAGTAAATTTATAATTTTTGATGCAAATAATGATCCTGCATATGATCCACCAGTTCCAACAAATAAGCAATTATCATTTACATTAAAATCTATATCTTTAATTTTATCACAAACTTTAGAATTAATCGCATTAATCGCTCTTGCTTCTAGATTATTTATATTTATGTTACATCTTTTTATTTTCTTTCTTTCACTATATTCAAAATTATTACAAGTACATTCTTCATCTATTTTTTTTATTTTAAATAATGCATTAATATGTCCTCTTGCACCCATTTTAGAAACAACTTTAGAAGTAAGTTTATTTGAATTTTCATACCACTTTTCAAATAAGTTACTGTCATATATAAAATTATTTTTTATACAATCTTTTATTATACTTGAAATAAAGGCATCTCCTGCACCTGTTGAATCAATAACAGCACCTTTATTCTTTAAATCAAAACTATAAATACTGCCATTAGTTATAAAGGATGCTCCCCCTTCTCCTCTTGTAATAGTCATTAAATTTGGTTTTATTAAATTATATAATTCAACATCATCTTTTAAATTTAATCTTTTTATTAAATATTTTGTAACTCTTTCATTAAAATTAATTATTTCAAATTTATTTTTTATTTTATTTATTATTTCATTATCACTTAATTTTTCAAATTCAAAATATTGTCCTAAATCTATTATTTTTTTATTATTAGTTTCATCAATTAATACTTGATTTTTATCATTTAAATTATCAAATATTAAAATATCATCATCACATATATTCTCAATAATATAATTAGTGTCAATTAAACTTTCCTCATACCAACTTTTATTATTACAAAAGGGGCATCTTTTTTTAGATGTAAATGATAATTTATTTTCGTCATCAAAATATGATACATGAAATAAACGCGTTCTTTCATTATCTATTACTTTTATATTAGATATATCAACATTTATTTTTTCTAAACTTTTTATTGCTATTTTTCCTTGAAAATCATTACCACATACACCAAATACTGAAGTTTGTACTCCCATTTTTGCTAAGTTAGCAATAATATTGTGTGATGTCATACCTCCATTTATTCCTAATAATTTCCCGTTTTTATAATAATAGTCTATAATTAAATCTCCTATACTTACAACTCTCATTTTGTTAATCTCCTTTTATATTCTCCAACTTCACTCTCATCATTAAAATCATGATTTTTTATTAAACACTCTATTATCTTTTTTCTGTTTAAATCAAAAATACCTAACGAATCTGTATAATTAATTTTATTATTTTTGTCCGTCCATTCATTATCCTTCCAGCTATATGGGCTACTAAAACATAAACCATATATGTAATCAAAGAATAAATGGTAATCTACTGCAGAAGGATTTTTTAAAAACATCTGATCAATTCTATTTATACTTGGATACCTAACAATACATATATTGTTAACAGAAATGTTACAATCGCATAATGAATTTATAGCTAATTGCAATGTTTTACCTGTTAAAACATTGTCATCAAATAGATCAACAGATAAATTTTCAAAATTATTGGAATTCATTAATCCACCAAAATCATTTATATTAAATTTTCTTAAATCAATAAGTTGTTTATTTGAATATCCAGATACTTCCTTATTAAATTTTAAAAGTAATATTTTTTCAAGCTTATTTTTATTAATAATTTTTGAAATTATTGGTAATTCAATACCTCCATAACTTAATCCACAGGAATTAATAAATTCATTTTTATCACAGTTTTCTTCATATAAAGAAACTGCAACATAATTTTCTCCAAAATTATCAATTTCTCTATATGCTCTATAGTCTTTTGAATAGTCTTGTTTTTCTATTTTGTTAACCTCATATTTCAAATTTTTATTTAAAAGATTCATAGTATCACTTATATTTTTAGCAATATAATCCTTATCTATAACATACTCTGTTTTAAAACATATTTTACATATTAAATCTTCTATACATAAAAGATTTTCATATATTTTATTAAAATTATTTTCTTTAATCGAAGAAATATCCAACAAAATATTTTTATCCGAATAATCTGAAACTAAATAATGATTTAATAATATTAATAAAACATTTCTGCAATTATCTAAAATTCCTAATAATAATTTTTTGTTAATTTGTTCATTTATTTGATTAGTAGATAAAATTGCATTAATAGAATCTTTAAAAAAATTTATATAATTATTATGCCAATTTATTACATCTTTCTTTGTTGTAATATCTTTTCCATCTGTACTAATTCTATTTGAAATAAAATAATAATAAGTACTAGAACCTCTTAAAAGATAATTATTATCATCCCTCATTGAATAAATTAAGTTATTATTTTTAAAAGAAGACCATAACTGTTTTAACGGATTATCCTCTAATATTTCCCATTCATACATTGGTATTTTTATACTTCCACTAAACCTATCAAATAAACTATCTACCCCATTTATATCGTTAAAATTTTGATTTATAAGATTATTATACTTACATAACAATTTTTGCCTTCCTAATACAATATTCTTTTCTATATTTGCAAATTGATGACGATAGTTTTCTTTTTCAACCTTTTCTAAACAAACAGTTGGCAAAATTTTTGCTTTTTTTATTAAATAAAGTGTTGCATCTATTCCTGTTAGGACATTTCCTAATTCATCAAATATTGGGAAACACGAATCAAATGATCCATTTGTTTTATCAACACTATAACCTTGATTACAATTTAACATTGCATAATCATTTCCACGAAAGTCACCACAATCACCAATTCTAATCATAGAATTTCTAGGAACACCAATTATTTTTTCTACTCTTTCAATTGCTTTGTCCTTTGTTGTAACACCAATTTGAATGACTGATTTATCTTTATATATTCCTCTAGTCAAATGAACCCCATCAAATTTGTTATTAATAATAAATTTATTTATATTATCAAAAATTAAATTAATGATTTTATTATTTTTTGTATTGAATACTAACCTTATATTTATGATATCACCAGTTTTCAAATCTTTAGAATATGTTACATTAAAGTATTTTCCATATTTAGAATTTTCTTTTAACCTGCAAATGTTTTTTATTAATATTTAATAATTGATTTAATTCATCTTTAGTAGCTATATAGATATTTTCATTTAAGAATTTTTCTTTTGAAACTTCATCACTATAAAATAATCTTGCTCCATCATTTGTTAATACATATATTCTATATAAATCCTTATCAGTGATTTTCTCACTATTTTTTATTCGTTCATATATATCATTTTTTAAATCATTTAATCCAGTTTCACCACGACCAGTAATAAATACTACTGGAATTTTCTTATTTAATAAATCTATAATCATTTCAATAGCTCTATCATCTATATTTTTAGAATTTTTTATTGTTAAAGTTCCATCTATATCAAAACAAACAGCATTATATTTTTGCTTTAATGACTTTAAATAATTTTTAAACAACAATTTATTTTCCATAGTTATTACCTTCTGATCAAAAAATCTAAACTTTTTACTTTATTAGATGTATTTTCATCTATTGATGAATCAAAAATTAAACCTTGACCACCATTTTCAATCCAATCTTCTATATTTTTCTTAGAATCATCAATAAGCAATTGATTATTTGGATTAACAATTTGATATTTTTTTATTCCTGGTGGGACAAAATATACAGGACACATAATACCTCTATTTTCTCTTAAATCTTCTATTTTTACTTTCATTTCATATAAAGTGTGAATCTTCGTTAAAATTGCTATTTTTTTATGCATATTTTCTAATTCTTTTATTATTTCAATAGAATTGTTAATTGGTTTAGCTTCTCTAATTATATAATCCCATTCACTTGGATTTAATTTAGTATACTCAAAATATTTATTAAATTCATCCTTATTTTTATGATCAAAATATCCACTATCATATTTTCTTTCTAACATTCTTTCCTCTGAATTTAATATAACCCCATCAAAATCTATAAAAGTATAACCACTTATTTTCTCCATATTTTCACTTCCTTTGAAAATATTATATCACTTATAAATGAAATATTTCGTCTTTTCTATTTTATATTAACAATTCTATTTAATTCAAAATGTCTTATATCATTTCTTAATTCGCAAAATGCGGTCACATAATAATCATCATTATATTTAAATATATTAAGTGGATGTATAATTCTTTTTGATTGACCACCATCTATGTCATTGTATACAATTTCAATTTTATCATTTTTATCTATAGCATTAGTTATTATTTTTTCTATTTCTCCGGGAGTACTTAAATCTATATTAGAAATATATTTGCTTTTCTCATCATAAATTGAATACATCTTTTTTGATTTATCTAAAAAATCTTTATATTTATCTATATATTCAAAATTGTTTTTGGATAAAATATTAAATATATTATCTAACAATTGAATATCATATTTATTAATACTTGTATAATATTTTATTTTATCAATCATAAAATATCCTCCATTTGGCCCTTTAAAAGATTCAATAATAATTCCGTTATTACAAATTTCGTTTTTATAATATCTAATCATTCTTTCTGTTACTCCAATTTTTTCAGACAATTCTTTTATACTATATATATTTCCAGTATTTAACAAATCAATCATATATAACATATTAGACAATTTTCCCATATAATCACTCCATTTAAAACCATTATATCATCATTATTTATTTTTACAACTAAAAGAATCTATCAATAGCATTTAAAATAAAAAACTGATTTTAATCAGTTTTAATTAGTTAATAGCTTTAATCAAAAACGAATGATAATTTGCCATCATCTTCTAATTTTAGTCTTGCTTTAAACTCTTTATTATTTTTAGAAATAAAACCTTCTATAACAGGAGATATTTTATTTTTTAGTATTTCACTCGCAACATTTTTATTAATTATTTTTTTGCATATCATAGTACTTATTTTAAAATTACATCCATCTTTATAACCAATACATCCATAGTTATATTTTCCTTTTATTACATCTTTACCACATAATGGACATTTTCCTATTACTTCTCTATAAAAACCTGTATCATTTTCAGTATTTTTACTATTAAATACTTCACTTATTTCTTTTTCTGTTAAAAGTACAACATCATTAATACTTATATTACCTTTATAAACTTGTTTTAATCCTTTACCAAGTTCACTAGTTTTATATTTATCCATACTTATATTCATTTTTTTAAGTTCTTCAATTAAATATTTACCATCAGGAAGTATAGTATAAACATCTTTTTTAAGAGCAATATATTTACTATTAATTGCATTATTTATAATGCCTGTTCTTGTTGCTTCTGTTCCAAGTTCTAATCCTTCAAATATTGCTTTATAATCTTCTGTATCATCTTTATTTTCATCCATTTCTTCATCTACTTTATTTTTATCTTCTTTAAATGGATTTTTTAAATAATTGTTAAGTGTCTCAATTGTATAATGTTTAGGAGCAGACTTCTTTTTTTCTTTTGGTTTAAAATTTATATTTACTTCATCACCAATATTTAATGAAGGAAGTACTTTATCATTTTTATTATAATCATCATATTTAGTCCAACCTTTTTCTATTATTACATTACCTTTTAAAATAAACTCTTCTTTATCGCCTAGTTTTATTACTATTTCTGTTTTTTCTATTTTACATTCTTCAGCTGCAAATACAGAAACAAATCTTCTCATAACAGCAGTATATACTTTTATTTCATCTTCACTCATATTTTGTTTATTAGGTATTTTATAAGTTGGAGTAAGTGCTGAATGGGATTCTATTTTACTATCATCAAATATAGTTTTTTTATCTTTAAATTTTACTTTATAGCCTAGTTTTGATACTACTTCTAATATACTTTTTATTTTATCTTTTTCATTAGTTGCTAAATACTCTGAATTTGTTCTAGGATAAGTTAAATAACCTTCTTCATATAATTTTTGTACTATTTTTAATGATTGATCCATAGGCATTTTATATTTTTTACCTAAGTAGTTTTGAAGTTTTGTAAGTGAATATAATTTACCTGGAGCAAGTGTATCTTTTTTTACTGTTTTTTTAGTTACTACTGCTTTTTCTTTATTATATAACTCACATAATTTCTTAGCGTCTTCTAACTTTTCTTTATCAAATTTTTCTTTTGAATTAAGTTCTACTACTTCACCATTTGTTTCCTCATTAGATGCTATTCCATAATATATATCTGGAATAAATTCTTCTATTTGTTTATCTCTATCATATATTGCTTTTACTATTGGAACAATTACTCTTCCTACTCTTAAAAGTGTTCCTGTTTTAAGTGTTGCATATCTTGTTAAATTAACTCCATAAAGCCAGTCAACATAAGTTCTAGCAAATCCTTCATTAGCTAGATTATCATATTCTTTTTCATCTTTCATTTCAGTTAATGCTTTTTTTACAGTTTCTTCTGTTTGATCTGGAAGCCATAATCTTACTAGTTTTTTTTCACTATTAAGTGCATTATTTATACATAATCTTACAATTATTTCTCCTTCTCTATCCGAGTCTCCTGCATTTACTATAGTGTCAACATCTTCTCTATTTACAAGTACTTTTATTATGTTAAATTGTTTTAATACTCCGTCATCAATATGCTTTCTTTGATCTTTTTTTAAATTAAATTTAAACTCTTTAGGATAAAAAGGAAGATTATCCATTTTCCATCTTCTATCTTCTAAATTATCATAATCTTCTATGTCATATAGGGTAAATAAATGACCAAAAGCCCACGTAACTAAATAATTTTCATTTTCAAAATATCCATCTTTTCTATTCATCTTTCCAATACCAGAAACTATATTTCTAGCAAGTGATGGTTTCTCTGCAATTATTAAAATCATTTTTTACCCTCCTTCTTTTTAATTGTACTATAATTTTTAATTTTTTTCTATTAAAAAAGGAATTTAATCATTCCTTAATATTGTATTCCCCATATTACATGGTATTTAGCATCTTTACCACAACATACACATTTTTCATCAATTGCTTTTTCATTTACAATACATCTTGATTTACAACCTTTTATTTGTTTTATTTCTTCTTCACATTTAATATCTCCACACCACATTGCATGAATAAATCCTGGTTGTGTATTAAGTATTTTTTCTATTTCTTCTTTATTATGTGCTTCGAATGTTAATTCATCTCTTCTTTTCTTTGCTCTTTCATACATATCTTTTTGAATAGTTTCTAGTAATTTTTTTGTATAACTTACTATATCAATATTAATATTTTCTTCTATCTTTTCTCTTGTATCTCTTCTTGCAAATGTAATTTTATTATTTTCTAAATCTCTTTTGCCAAGTTCTATTCTAACAGGAATACCGTTTACTTCTGCTTCTGCAAATTTAAATCCTGGTGATTTATCTGTTAAATCTACATAAGCTTCTATTCCTTCTTTATTTAATTTTTCTTTATATTCAATACATAAATTTAATACTTCTTCATCATTTCCAATTGGAATTATTGCGACTTGTTTTGGTGCGATTTTTGGAGGTAATACAAGTCCATAATCATCTGAATGAACCATAATAAGTCCACCAATCATTCTTGTTGTTGTTCCCCATGATGTTTGATATGCATATTCTTCTTTATTTTCTTTATTAGTAAATTTAATACCATATGCTTCAGAAAATTTTTGACCAAAATAGTGCGATGTTCCTGATTGAAGTGCAACTCCATTATACATTAATGCTTCATTTGTAAGTGTATATTCTGCACCTGAGAATTTTTCTTTTTCTGTTTTTCTTCCCATTATTGATGGAATTGCTAGTATTTCATTATGAAACCAATTATATACTTCTATCATTTGATTTGCTTCTTTTTTTGCTTCTTCTTCACTTGAATGAATTGTATGACCTTCTTGCCATAAGAATTCTCTGCTTCTTAAAAATGGTCTTGTTTCTTTTTCCCATCTAAGTACATTACACCACTGATTATATAGCATTGGTAAATCTTTATAACTTTTTACATGTGCCGAATAATAATCTGAAAACATTGTTTCACTTGTTGGTCTTATTGCTAATCTTTCATCTAATTGTTTACTACCACCCATTGTTACCCAAGCAACTTCTGGAGCAAATCCATTTACAAGTTCTCCTTCTTTTTCAAGCATACTTTCTGGTATTAAAAGTGGCATTTGTACATTTACATGTCCAAGTTCTTTAAATTTTTTATCTAATATTTCCTTCATTTTTTCCCAAATAGCATATCCATTTGGTTCTATTACCATGCATCCTTTTACACATGAATAATCACATAATTTTGCTGCTCTTACAACATCTGTATACCATTTTGCAAAATCTTTATTTCTTTCTGTTATTGCTTTGTTTCCCATAATATTCACCCTTTCAAAAATAAAAAAGGATAGTACTTCTTAAGGAGTGCATGTGCACGGTACCATCCTTTTATTTACTTAATTTAAATAACGGTATTACCCGGAAATGTTTACATTTCTCTAAGAAAGTAGGAATCAATAAATAATATATTAGTTTCCACCAAACACTAACTCTCTATCTATATTTAATTTAATGACTATGTCTTTCTTAATTGATTTCAAAAATATAATATCATATTATACATTATATGTCAAAGGCTTTTCTTTTTCTTCTTTAACAGAATATTTACTTAAATTTTCATAATAATTTTGTGCGCTATCTACTAATTTTACATCTATATTTTCATTTGTTAAATCAATACCAATAATCTTAAGTACATCAATAAGATCCATATTTTTTATTTCTTCATCGTTAATATGATCATTTAACCATACAATTTTATCTTTATTTCCATTTTCTAATAAATGACACGCAAATAATGTTCCATATAAATATCTATAACCACTACTAAACATTTTACTAATATGCTTTCTATAATTATATAAATTAAATTCTTTATTTTCATTATTATATACAATTTTTTGATAATCAAAGTATTTTAATAAATTAATACATGTATCTTCAAAATCTTCCTTTGTAGATGAAACAATATGATATTTTTCTAAATCTTCGTAAGAATCTTCTTTTACATTTCCAAACAAATTATATGCCATAAATGCAAGATCATATTCAACTATTTTTTTTGATATCATACCTGTACTTTTTATTCTATCAAATATATCAAGTTCACTAGTATTAATACCATTTTCTAATAAATCTTTTTTTGAAAGTATTTCAAAATATATTGAAAAGAATTCAGTTAATATATATCTATATTCTCCCATACTCTTTGATGAGTTTGTTGAATGTATAAATTCATGAATTAGAGATAATACATCATCATAATTATATGTTCTTGCTAAATCTATAAAATAACCATCTTCAGTATAAAAACATATACTAGTATTTCTTGTTTCTTCTTCATTATTTTCTACCTCTGAAAGTTTTTCATAATAATCAACTTCTTTTATATTGATATTTTCTTTCTGTTTAAATAGTTCAAGACGCCCAGAATTTATTAATTTATCAAATTCTTTTAAATAATTTGAATTAATTTTTTCTATTTCATTTCTAGCTAATTCATATACATCTTCAAATGTTAAATTATTTTCATGAAATTTATGTTCTAGTTCTATATCCTTTAACTTTCCATAGAGCATATTATTAAATATAAAAATTGATCGCATATTCTGAATAAAAAATCTATCATGTCCACTTAAATAAATAAAAGTATCATTTAAATAATCATTTAATCTTTTATAGTCTTCTTTCTTCATATTTTCACCTACTTTACTAATTTTTTTATATTTAATTTATCCTTTTTCCATGTATCTAATAATTCTTTTGGTATAAATCCATCATGATTTATACATATTCCCATTTGATTTTTTCTTCCTGGATTACCATGAAAATCACTACCACCAGATATCATTAAATTTCTTTTTTCTGAAAAATCTTTTATATAATCAATTTGTTCTTTAGTAAAATCATAGTAATAGCATTCAATTCCATCTATGTCTTTGTATTCATCATATAAATTATCTAAAAACTCTTCTGTATTTTTCATTTTATAAGCATATGGATGAGCCAAAAATAATATACCTCCATTTTCATGAATAAATGTAATTACTTCATTTAAACTTGGTCTATATTTTGAAAAATTAAATGAAAATACATTATTTGGAATGCATACACATTTTCTAAAAAATTCTTTACCATTTAAAGAATATGAATCCCCTAATTTTTTCATTAATTCTTCTTTATCATTAAGTAACAATATATCATCATATAATTTTGATTCGAATTTTGGTATTGTTAAATCTTCTTTATATTTATCAGGATATTTTATATTTAGTTTATCAAATATTTTTAAAGTATGTGCAGCAGATTCTATTGCTACTTTATTCCAATCTACACTTTCTCTTTTATTTACAAAAAATTCATCAACTTTTTCTACATTATCAAAATCATAAGCAAGTAACTCTATTTTTTGACCATGAAAAGATGTTGTTATTTCTATACCTACTTTTATATCACCACTAAAATTATTTCTAACATTTTCATCCATTAATTCTATATGTGCCTTGCAGTTATCATGATCTGTAATAGATATAATTGATAAACCTTTTTCTTCTGCCATTTTTAATAGTGTACTTACATCATATACTCCATCAGAATATAATGAATGCATGTGTAAATCTATTTTTTCCATATATATCCCTTCTTTAGTTCATATATTCTATCACAAAGATGAAAAAAAGCAAAATTATCTTTTGCTTTATTCCCCTATAGAAAATAAATTTCTAATATCTTTTTCAGTTAATGATGATAAACTTTCACTATCATTTTTACCTTCTATTAAATTTTCACTTAATATTTTTTTCTTATCTTGAAGTTCTATTATTCTCTCTTCAATAGTTCCTTTAGTAACAAGTTTAATTACAGAAACTGTTTTAGTTTGTCCAATTCTATGAGCTCTATCGGTTGCTTGATTTTCTACTTGAGGATTCCACCATATATCTAGATGAATAACTGTATCTGCTCCTGTTAAATTAAGACCTGTACCACCTGATTTTAAAGTTATTAAGAAACAATTAGTATCATCATTATTAAATTTTTCAACCATTGTCATTCTATCTTTACTTTTAACTGATCCATCTATCATATAATAAGTAATTTTATTTTTATCAAATATATCTTTAACATTGTCTAATACTCTTTTAAAACTACTAAATATAAGTATTTTATGACTATTTTCTATTGCTTCTTTTACAACTCTTAAAAGTTCTTCTATCTTTATGCTTTCTCCATTATAATTTTCATACATTACAGATGGATCAATACATATTTGTCTTAACTTAGTAAGTAGTTGCAAAATTTTCATTCTTGATTTTTGAAAACCACCTTCACTAATCATTTCATCCATTTCTTTTTTAGTATCATTTAACACTTTCATATAAAGCATTTTTTGTTTTTCAGGTAATTCAATATAAATTTTATTTTCTATTTTTTTAGGTAATGATTTAACAACATCTTGTTTCTTCCTTCTTAATATAAATGGTTTTATTTGATGATTTAAGTTTTGAAGTAATTTAAGTCCTTCTTCATCAACATCTTTTACATTATATTTTTCTCTAAATTTAATAACACTATTTAAATATCCTGGCATAATAAAATCAAATATACTCCATATTTCTGTTACATTATTTTCAAGTGGTGTACCTGTTAAAGCTATTTTACATTTTGCTTTAATTTTCTTTATTTCTTTAGTCATTTCTGCTTGATAATTTTTTATATTTTGTGCTTCATCTACAATACATAACTCAAAATCTACATTTTCATATTCATCTTTATCATTTCTAATTAATCCATAACTTGTAATAAAGATATTGTAATCATCTTTCTTTTCAAAAATTTCTTTTCTTTTTTGTTTATTATCCGCAACTACCACATATTTTAGATTTGGTGCAAATTTTTCAAATTCTTTTTGCCAGTTATACATAAGTGAAGTTGGCACAACAATTATTATCTTAGCGTTTTCTTTTTCTTTTAAAACTTCTTTTATAAACATTATTGTTTGAATACTTTTACCAAGTCCCATTTCATCTGCGAGTATACCACCTAAATCACACTTATATATAGTATTTAACCATTTAACACCATCTTTTTGATAATCTCTTAATATTTTTTCATCGTTTTTATCAAATTCAATTTCTAAATCTTTGTATTTTTTAAAGTTAGTAATAAATTCATCAAATAAATTATTTGTTTTAATATTTTTGTATTTTGTTTTTTTAAGACTATCTATATAAAGAGCTCTATACTTTGGAATAGTAGCATCACCATTTAATATATCTTCTTTTGATAGAGAAAGTTCATTTACAAGATTATTTAATTCATTTAATTCCTCATTATTTTCTAGTGATACTACATTATTATTTTTTAATTTATAATATTTTTTCTTTTGTTTTAAAGCAGAAAATATATTATTTAAATCTTCAGTATTTATACCATCTACATCAAATTTATATGTCATTATACCATCTTGTCCAATACTAAAATTGTTATTAGCGGATACTTTCTTTATTATTTTTGTATCATCTATTTTTTTACTTGTAAATACTTCATATTTTTCATTTAATTTAGATATTTCTTCATCAAGAAAATAATACATATCATCGTCTTCCATAATAAATTTTTTATTATCTTCTATAAATCCATAGTTTACTATTTCATTTATTATTTCGTTTTCAAAATCATTATCTCTTAATATATTTACTTTATCAAAATAATTTATCTCTTTTCCATTATAATCAAAAATAATATCGCATTTTAATTTTGAATATGATATATCAAAATATAATTTTACATTTGGAGTAACTGGAAGTGTTATTTCTATTACATCATCACTAATAGTAATATTATTTTTTACTTTATTAAATAATCCAGAACTAAATTTATTTAAATCTTTCTTTTCAAATGTTAGATTATTTATTTTTTCTTGTTTTAATAATTTTAAATAATCGCTTTCTTCTTTATTTAATATATACATATTATGATTATAAATAATATATCTATAATCTTCATCTAAAAATCTATAGTTTTCATAATCTTCTATATTTAAAACAAAGTTATCATTATTTTTATCTAATACATATTTAGTTGGCATACCAGAATATACATTATATACTTTTCCATGATCTATTATGTTAAAATCTTTATTTTCTAATAAATCTAATAAATTTTTAAATTCCATATTTGATAAAAAAACAGTATTATTTGAATAATATCCCTCTTTTGAAGTAACTATTTCTTCAATATATTCAAGTATTTGTATGTCTTTTTTATCAAAATAATATTTACTATTTTCATATATTAAATTTTTACCAAATTTATATTCATAGTTATTTCTATAGGAATCAAAGAAATTTCTTAATTTTGTAATTGTTGATAATACATATTTCTTTTCATTACCAATATAAACTCTAAGTACGGCACTACCATATCTAAAATCAAATTCTATTTCAAGTCCAAGTTTTTGTTTAATTTGATTTTTATTATCTATATTATATCTATCAAGTATTGATTCTGATGCCTTTAACTCATCTATTATTTCATATTCTCCTATTTCATCCATATCTTGAATAAGAACAGCTGCAAGGTGTTTACAAGTTTTCTCTTTTGAAAATTGTGGGCAATTACAACCATATCCAAGTACTTTTGCTCCATTATTTTTTATTTTAACATCATACCATTTTCTTGTTCTTTCAGATTTTACTTTATATTCATGAACAAAACTATCAGAAAGCTTATTAGTATTTATTTTTTGAATACTACCATAACCATAAAATCTTCCTTTATAGAATGAGTCATAACCAACTAAATCAATAATATATCTATAATTCATAACTGCCTCCATCTGACTTTCTATTTTACCACAAAATAATTAAAAAGCCTATATATTAATAGACTTTTACATATTTAAATAATTAGGATTTTTAGGCATACCTGGCATTAAAAGAACATTACCCATATATACAACGATGAACTCCGCACCATTATATACTTTTATATCTGTTACTGTCATTTTAAAATCTTTTGGATAACCTAAATTTAATTTCTCATCTGTTATAGACATTGGTGTTTTACAAATACATATCATCATTTTAGTGTTATTTAATTTATTTAATTTTTCTTTTGATCCATTAGTATATTCTACTTTGCTCGCACCAAACATTTTACACATTTTAAATATTTTTTCTTCTAAAGTATCTTCTAAATCATATACGAAATATTTCTTTTTATTTTCATTCATCGATACTATTTTTTCTGTTAAAGTAATGCATCCATCTATTCCTTTTTGGTACATTTCACATACACTAAATTCTACACCAAAATCTTTACAAAAATTATTTACAAATTCTATTTCTTCATCTAAATCATCATCAAATTTATTTAAAGCAACTATTACATTATCACAGAACTTTTGCATATTTTTTATATGGTATTCTAAGTTTTTTATACCGCTTTCTAATGAATCATTACCATTATATTTAAGTGCTTTTATTGTAACATTTATTACTACTATATCTGGGTATATATCTCCTACTCTTGATTTTATATCAAAAAATTTAATTCCTCCCATATCAGATCCAAAACCTGCTTCTGTAATAGTATAATCTGATAGCTTAAGTGAAGATTTTGTTCCTATTAAACTAGAACATCCATGAGCAATATTGGCAAATGGTCCACCATGAACTATTACTGGATTATTATATAAAGTCTGTACTAAATTTGGTTTTATAGCATCTTTTAAAAGAAGTGTGCATGCATTTTCTACATGTAAATCTTTTGCATATATTTCTTTTTCATTTTTTGTTAACCCAACTATAATATTACCTATTCTTTCTTTTAAATCATTAATATCTTTTGATAAACATAGTATAGCCATTATTTCTGATGCTGGAGTTATAACAAAGTTATCTCTTAAACTTCTATCATTCATATCTATACATCTTTTAATTAATACTTTATCTATTTTAAGTTCATTACCTTGAAAAATATGATTATCTACAGCAGCACAAATTAAATTATTAGCGCTTGTTATAGCGTGAAAATCACCATTAAAGTGTAAATTAATATCCATGCTTGGTTCTATAATGGCTTTACCACCACCTACTGCGCCACCTTTTCTTCCAAAAACTGGTCCAAGTGATGGTTCTCTTAAGTCCGCTACTGATAAATATCCAAGTTTATTAAGTGAATCACAAAGTCCAATACTAAGAGTTGTTTTACCTTCTCCATATGGTGTTGGATTTGTACTTGTAACTAAAATTAATTTACCATTTCTATTAGTATTTATGTTTTCTATTTTTGCTTTATAATTTCCATAACAAAATAAATCTTCTTCATTTAAATTTAATTTATTTGCTACTAACTTTATATTTTCCATAGTATCACCTTTTTTCTATTTAATTATATTCTTACTTTACAATCTTCATTAATTTTTCCATAACAATTTCTTTTGGTGTCCAATAACTAAATTGTAGTATATCTTTTTGTTTACTTGTAAAGAAATATTTAGTAAGTACAAAATCATTTATACTTTGAGTTATTCCCATAGTTTTTAGAGTATGACAAGTAAATAACTTACAAGCCATACAAGATTTCATCGTACAAACGCTATCAATTAAATACTTACACTTTCCTCTACCTTTACATTCACAGCAACCATTTTTATGATCACTACCTTTTCTTCTATATTTAACACATATATCATCTTTAAATTCACAATAATTTGTTTTTATTCTTTCATCTAATTTAGCACATACAGTATCATATATATAGTTAAATTTTTCTTTTACATCTTTTAAATTAATCGCATGAACAGTTTCTATTATATCTATTAATTTTTTATTTGTTATATTATTTTTAGTTATATAATCTATATCTATTTTTTCATTATTATAAATAAGATCTATCATATATTTTTTATTACATACCTTTATTATTTTAGGTAATGATTCATATATATCATCTATTGTTTCATTTGTTAATTCTAATTTTAAGACCTTATTTTCTATATTTCTTTTTACTTCTCTTTTTTTCATACAAACACCTACTAATACAAGAATAATTATAACATATTTTACAAAAAAAGAAAGAAAGTTAATTTTTTTCATTAACTTTCTTTTACGTTTGTTTTCTTTACTATATATAGAAGTGATGAGATTGTTACTAAAAGTGTTAAGATTATCATTATGTAATTTACTTTCTCTATTCCTGTTTGTATCATTATTATTAATTCAGCGACCGCTGTTGATATTAACTTTCTTGTTTCTTTTGTATTTTCTTTTACATTTCCTATTATTTTTCCACTTTCATCTATTTCAAATTTTACTTCTTTATTGTTATCTCCTATTAGTTTATATTTTCCTTTTGGTAATTCATTTATATATATTTTATTATTTGCGGATCTTATTTCATCATTTGAATTACCTACACTATATATTCCAATAGCATCTTCTTCTAAGATTACTTCTTCATTATCTTTATATAACTTATATGTACTTTCACTTGAAATAGTGCTTCCATCATCCATTTCATATATTATTATATTTTTCTTTATTCCTTCTATATTTAGTACTTCTTTTACACTTTCCATTATATTTGCTAGTGCATTTGTGCTTGTTCCATCTATAACAGTTATTTTCCCTTCTCCTGTAAAGTCATAACTTCCTTTATTTAATGTATAACCATTTAAATATAATTTTATATTTTTATTTGCTGGTACTGTTATATTACTTTCAAAGGTTACATCTTTATATAATGTTATTATTGATTCATTTGTATCTGATGCACTATTTATTGCATCTTGTAGACTTGTAAAGTTTATTCCGTTTAGTACCGCAACTTTTTCATCATCACCTATTAGTGACAATGTTGCACTTGTAAGTGTATCTGTTTTATTTGTTACTATTTTATATCCTGGTTCTACTTCATTTACTGTTCCATAGAATGCTCCAGTCTCTCCACTTACTATTCCATCATAGAAGTTTACTTTACCTGAACCACCATTACTTACACCATATGTTTTTCCTGTTATTACTGGCATTTCAGTACTTACATTTCCATCTTTTGTTCCTATATTTATTGTTCCAGAATTTGATATTGCATTATTGCTTGTTGAAGTAATAGTTCCACTTATTAAATTAAATGTTCCACTATTTGAAACTCCTATACTACTGGATGCAACTGAGCCTGAATAGAAATTTACTATTGAACTATTCCCAATATTATTACTTACATTTGAATCATACACGTTAATTGTTCCACCATTATAGTTTGATATTGAACTTAATGTAGATTCTTTTATATCTAATACTCTACTACCATTGCTTATACCACCTATTGAACTATTTGATACTGTCATCATTCCTGAATTATTAACACCTGCTAATGTTCCACCTGTTATTATCATTGTTCCTGTACTTGCATTATTTGTTCCTGCTTGATCATTTGAATTTATTACATTTACCGTATTACTTGCTCCAGAATTATAAATACTTGTTGCTTTTGTTCCATTATTTTGAGATATAACATTTATTGAATCTATTGTCATATCTTCATTTGAAGTACTATAAAGCAACCATGCACTATAATATGATTCATACCAATAAGTAAATGTATATGTTCCACCTTTAACATTTACAATTGAGCTATTTTTAAACAGTTTACCACCAAAGATCTTATAGTTACCACCAATTACATTTAATGTACCTGTATTATTTACAGTTGTATCACTGTCATAATAATTAAAATCCATTGTAGTATTTTCAAGAGTTAACGTTCCAGAATTTTCTACAAATAATGAATGACCTCCTCTATTAGATACATTTAATACGCTTGAATCAACTAACTTTAATGTTGATTTATTATTTATAACATTTGTAATTGTTGATTTTATATCAATATTTAATGAATCTAATATTAATGTTCCATTATTTTCAATTAATTTATCTGCATACATTTCTATTTTATTAGTACTATTTTCAGATGAATCAGTTATTGTAAGTGTTCCATTATTTATTAAGAATTTTTCATTATTTTGTTCTAATTTATATCCGTTTAAATCTAATATTATACTTTTATCTTCCGCAACTGTAATTGTGTCTAATATGTTTAATGTTGTATAGTTTCTCAACATTTTTATTGTTTCATCTTTTACAGTTACTGCATCTATTGCTTCTTGGAGTGTATAATATTTTTCTCCTGTTGATTCTATTTCTGCTAATTGGGATCTAGATAAATATTTACTCTTTTTTCCATCTTCCGTTGTACCAGATATTATTTCATAACCTTCTTCTATATCATTTATTGTTCCTTTTGTTGCATCTGTCGTTCCACTTATTATTCCATCATAGAAGTTTACTGTTCCTCCATTTATTTCAAGACCATATGTACTTCCTGTTATATAAGGTATTTCTGTTGAAACTTCTCCATCTTTCACACCAATATTCAAAGTACCTGTATTTTGTACCCCACTATTAAATGTTCCACCTTTTATATTTAATGTTCCACCATCATTTGATACTCTACCATTAAATACTCCATCATATATATTAAACATTGTACCAGACCCTGTATAAATAGATTGATTATATTTACCACTATAAATATTTAATGTTCCAGAATTATTACCAAAATTACTGTCAAAATTATCATTTGTTAAGTTTAATGTTCCAGAGTAATTATATATATATGCATACGTTCCAAATGAAGAATTTAAAATATTTGCAGTTCCGTCATTTTGTAATACAGTTCCGCCTCGTCCTTGAACACCAGTAAATCCATCAATTGTTAAATTTGCATTTGTTGCATTGTATATATATACGGCATCAGTATATGCAAAATATGAATTCATAGTAATTGTTTTAGCATAGATATACGCTGTTCCTTCATTTGTTATAACTCTATTATAACTATTACTAGTTATTGTTGCATCATTTATTGTTAATGTTCCATCACTCTTATTATATATTGCTGGATTTATACTATCACTATAGAAACTTCCTTTGTTTATTGTTGTGTTTCCAGTATTAATTATAAGATTTGATGAACCTCCTGCAACACTCATAGAAATATTATTTATTATAAGTGTACCAGAATTATTCAATAAATTTGTTACCTTTACAGGAGCAGTTACTGATCCAACATCCATTGTTAAAGTTCCTGTATTTTCAATTATTGTTCCTGCTGTACTAACTAATCCACCTTTAGTCTCTGCTGTATCTTTTAAATCAAGTGTTCCATTATTCACAATTAATGGTGTATTACCCTGACTAATAACATTTCCATTTAAATCAAGAATAATATTTTTATCATCCGTAATTGTTATAGTTTCTGCTGTTGGAAGAGTTGTTATATCTCTTAATACTTTAACCGTTTCTGAAGTATTTGTTACCGCATCTATTGCTTCTTTTAATGTATAGTATTTTTCTCCTGTTGATTCTATTTGAGCCGCATATTCTCTTCCTAAATATTTAACTTCTAAGCCATTTTCTGTTTGTTTAATAATATCATAATTTTCTTCTATATCATTTATTGTTCCTGATATTGCTGTTCTTCCTTTTATAGTACCATCGTAAAAATTTAATGTTCCATTACCATTATATATTCCATTATCAGATGATGACTTAATAATTGATGATTCTTTATTAACTGTTCCATCTTTTACTCCTATATTAATGGTACCTCCATTATTATTTGTTATACCATTTCTTGATGTATCAATATTTCCACCTGTCATATTTACTGTTCCTGTGCCAATATTCTCAATTCCATAACCTATGGTACCACCACTTATATTTAATGTGGATGTATCTCTATTATATATAAATAATTTAGTTATACCTGATTTAATATTAAATATTCCACTACCATAATTATTCAAGGTTTGATTTATTGTTGTTTCTGATACTGTATAGTTACCATAGTTATTTATAACTTCATTATATGTATCACTTGTTGAATCAAATACTTTTTCAGCATTATTTGTTACTACTACTGAAATAGTGTTATTATTTGTAGTTAGTTTATTATTATTTGTTATTGAACCACTTTGAACATTTGATGAATTAATATTCATATCTCCATTGTTTGTTATACCACCATTTAATGTTGATGATTCAATAGTCATATTTGATTCTTCATTATTTGTAACTAAGTATCCACCTGATGAACTTATTTTTGAATTATTTATATTTAAAGTACCTGTATTATTTATTGTATTTATAGAATTAACTCCTATATTTTTTACATTTAATGTTCCTGTATTTTTAAGTATAGTTGAACTTACACTATTTATACTACCACTTGCATTTCCACTATTATCAATAACATTTAATTCTCCAGCATTGTTAAATAAACTATCTGAACTAAATGATCTTACCTTATTAGAATTTAAATCTATAGTAAAATTATTATTTGTTAATTCAAAATTATCTATTGGATAAATATCTGATAATATTTTTATTGTTTCTCCTGTTTTCACTGCATCTACTGCAGATTTTAAACTTGTATATGTTTCATTACCTATTTGAGCAACTGCATCTTCTGCTTTTACTAATGATAATGTTTCATTATCACCATCAGTTGTTATATTTATTTTAGAATTTTCTTCTATTTCCGTTATTGAACTCATTACTGCTTTATTTTTATATGTAGTAATAGAACCATCATATATATATAGGTTAGTTGCTTTTAATCCACAACCACTACTTACATTTTTAATATATGGATATTCTGATATTACACCATCATTTTCTCCAATAGTTAAATTTGTTGCATTAATTAAGCCACCACAACTATAGGATGACGAAACACCTACAATATTTGACTTACCTTTAATATTAACATTCGTTCCACTAATAACTGGATTACCATAGTGATCATATCCATTTAAATCAAATGATGAATCATTTATTTCAATAGTATCATATCCATTAATGTCTGCAGAACTCAATTTTGAATTATTAAATCTTATTTTTGAATTTGAGCTTCCATGTATATTGTTTGATGCAATGTTAAAATCAGAATTATTAATAGTTATGTCACCGTCTAAAAAGTCATAAGAATTATGATTATGAATTACATTGTTAAATTCAATTATTCCCATTCCATTTGAACTAATCAATGAATTTATTATTGAATTATTAAATGAAAGTTTAACACCATTTCCAATGTTATAAGCAGTACCATTTATGATTTTTATATTATCAAGCTCAATACTTGCATATTGGTTGTAAAAAGCATATCCTGAATTTAAGTTAAATGTTATATTACTAAATCCATCATCAACTTTACTTATATTATATATACCATATCCACTTGAATTTTGGTTTATTGTTCCTCCACCATCTTTTATATTAGCATTATAATCATTGTATATTCCAATATTATCTGATTGCTTTGTATTTAATACTCCATTTTCAAGTAATGATATAGTTCCACTATTTGTTATTATATGATACCATCCTGATTTATTTAATGATATGTTACCTTCCTTTATTGTTAAATTTGCACCTAAACTATTATATATAACTGAATTTGTTGTACTTGTTATTGTTCCTGTTAATGTTGCCTCTTTTAACGTTGCTTCTTTTCTTATTATTCCAATAAATCTTTTTTCATTACTATTATAATTTTTATATAATTCATCTGAGTTTAATGCTCTATCATATATTCTTGCAGAATGAATCGTTCCTTTGAAATATGCATTCTCTGGATTTTTACCATTCGGATTTGTTCCTAACATCAATATAGAATTATTTGTAGGAACACCAATAGTACCCGTTACTGAAACTATATTTTGAAATTTATTATTTACGTATAATTTCATTTCTTTACCATCATAAGTTGCCTGAACTACATATGTTTTACCAACCTCATATTTATCTAATGATTGAACTGTTCTATATGAACCACTTATATAAAATTGTGCATATATATATCCATTTTTTATATGAAGTCCATATCCACCACTATTATAATTTGCGATTATATCTCTTTCACTGCCATCAGATATTTGAGGTGTAAATGTTGCTTCTACTGTCACATTATCATAATTCATTTGTGTAAATGAAACATAATCATTACTTCCATCAAAATAATACCCTGTATCTTGATTAGTTGCTCCAGTTATTGTTCCATTATTACTATTATCACTTAAATTACTCCATTTAGATTCATTTGTATTGTCAATACCATCTAATTGTAATTTGATATTATCTTTTACATAATCATCTGTTGTATATCCGTTTACTGGTTTTAATGGTTTTTCTATTTTTGTAACAGTAGATGCTGTACCATCAGGTGATGATGTATTATCTATTTTTGTTATTTTTGCATAACCGTTTCCCATCTTAGCATAATTTGCTATTGGTGTCTCTGATACATTAGTTGTGCTTATTGTTTTAGTTGATTCATCACTTGATTCTTCACAATTATAACAATACATTGCTTTGTTTGTTAATTTCGAATTACCAATATATCCAGAGCCACCACCGGCCGAGTAATTATCTGATGAACCACCATATAGGCCTCCACCGCCTCCAGAAGGTATTGAACTACCCCCTTGACCAAAAGTTCCATTAGCTCCATCTATTTGACTTTGAGTTCCACCTACTCCAGTTACACTCCAACTTCCTTCTGTATAAGTTTCTCCATTATTTCCTTTATATCCACCAGCATGTCCTCCATTGACACACATAATAACTATATTAGCAGAACCTGCTCCGCCTCCTCCAGAAGCAATAAGAACTGAATCTAATTTGTCAGACAATGTTGATAATATACCTGATACACTCGATATATGTGTGGCTCCTCCTCCAGAACTTTGTCTAGTGTTATAATCGCTATTGATTAATCCATTTCCACCGCCATTATATCCACCATTTCTATATGTATGACTACCATCACCACTTCCAGATCCACCGACATTTATATATAATTTGTCTCCTTGTTCTAATGTAACATATCCAACTGAATATGAACCATATCCTCCAATACAACTTGAATTATAATTTCCACCTTGTGCTCCCCATGTTTCTAATTTATATATTCCATTCTCTGGTACAACATATACTTCTTCTTTACCTGTATATTCAAAACTCTTATTTGGATGTGCCTTATTATATTCCTCAAGCTTTTTCTCATATTCTTCAAGTTTTTTTTCATATTCTTTATCTTTTGTATCTTTGAATTCTAAATCTTGATTATATTCTTCATCATATTTTGCTTGTTCTGCTTCATAATCTGCTTGATTTTTATCTTGTTCATTAGAATATTTACTATCTATTATTGTTAAATCACCATTATTTTTTATTACATAATCATTAGATGATGTTGTAAGTGTATAACCTTTCAAATCTAATACCATTTCTTTTGTTTCACTTATTTCTATTGGAGATGTTAGTGTTATATCTTTTATTAACTCTACTGTATCTACTTTCTCATTTAAAATTGGAACTGGTTCTGTAACGTTACTGACAGGTGTGCATTTATTATATGTGATACTGCTTATAGTAAATGTATCTGTTCCGTAATTTCCAGCACTTCCTTTTTTGTAACCGAAATGTATATAACTTACCTTTCCAGCTGGTAATGTAGCTGCAACATCTTTTACCGATTCATTCCTTGATATATATATAACTCTTCCATTGGTATCATTATAACTTGGATTTTCTTCGCTATCATTAATAATTACATATCCTGGATCTGAATCGCTACCATACCAAGATGATATTTCTGCACTAATATATATTTTTTGGTCAACAGCATAATCAGTTAAATCTACTTTTATATATGAATTTGCTGTTGTATATAATTTTCCTTGATTATTTGATTTTAATACTCCATCAGAATATATAAATCCATATTCTCCTGTTGTTACAACATTTTCTGATAAATCAATAAACTTATCAATTTCATAATTTGATAACATTATTTTTGTTATTTTAAATGAATCATCACCTGATATCGTATAAGAACTTGGTCTTGTATAACCTAAATGAATATAATAAACTTTTCCTTTTTCTAATAATATTCTTCCTGTTTCTTTCTTTTCGCCATTAACGCATATTATTCTTCCTGATGTTTGACTGACTCCAGGATCATTCTTATTATCATTTATTGTTACATATCCATAGTTATTTGGAGCCCAACCAGCTTGTGTTATTGATGAAACAAAAGTTTCTACAATTAGTTCTTGATCTTCTGTATAATTAGTTAAATCTAATTTTATATAAGAATGTGCTGTACTACTTATTCCCTTATTATTTGATATTAATGAATTTGTTTCTTCATCATAATCAAATCCATATAATCCAGGAGTAATTACTGTTGACATTATATCTTGTTCTTTTAATTCATATGTTCCAGATTTTGTTTCAGAAACTGCATTTGATAATTTTGTATAGTATTTCCCACCTGTTATCTTTGCTTCTGCTTCTGCTAGTATTGATAATGTCGCTACTTGATGTCCTTCATTTGTTATCTTTGCGTTATATAAATATGGTGTATCATCTACATTCCCGTGTATTGCTACATTTCCTTCTATTTTTCCATCATAGAATTTTAATTTTGATGTCTCTTCTTCTGTATATATTCCATATGTTGTTCCTACTATATTTGGTTTTGTTGTTGATACACTTAATGGTTCTTCATTTTCTCCTATTTGTAATATTCCATTTCCTATATTTTTTATTGCTGTATCTGTATTATTTATTATTCCGCCTTCTGACTCTTCTTTATCTACTATTATCAATTCTCCACTATTTTCTATTGTATAGTCTCTTACTCCTGTTACTGTCTTTTCATTTAATTCTAGTTTTATTTCTTGTCCTTCTAATACATTTACGCTTTCTTTTGTATCTAGTACCATTTCTATTGTACATTCATTACTTCCACATGATGTTATGGCTTCTTCTAAACTTTCAAATAATTCATATTCTTCTTCACTTTCATATAAACTATTATTTCTTCCTATTATTCTTGATACTATTACTCTTTTTAATGTTGTTATCTCTTTTTCTTCTGAAACATTTATATTTCCTACTTTATCTATTAATTCTACTTTTATTTTATATGTTGTATTTTCTTCTAATCCTGTTAAACTATATGTCTCTTCTTTTTCTTCATTTAATCTTTCTGTATATGGATAACTTACCATTAATTCTTCATTTTTATATATTCTTATCTCTGATAATCCTGATTCATTATCTTGGCCTTTTACTTTTATATCAAATGATTTTGTTGTTATATTTTCTTCTGTTATTTCTTTTATCTCTGGCAAGACTTTATCTATATTTGTTATTTCTTTTGTTGTTACTTCACTTTCTACATTTTCTTTTATTGATTTCGCTATTACTGTGCAGTTCTTATCTACTGTAAATTCTCCATTATAGTTTTGATATTCTCCATCATCTATTTTATACATATAACTATAATCATTATGATTTGTTGTTATTGTTACTTTTACATCTTCTTTTGTCCATTCTATTGGTGTACTTTCTATTATTGGTGATTCTACTAACTCAAAACTACTTTTTATTGTTATATTCTTTGTTACTGGAGTACTAAAGTCATAGATATTTTCATCTAGCGTCCATCCTCTATATATATTATGGTCTTTACTTATTACTTCTTCACTTACTGTTTCTCCATAATTTACTTCTTTTCTTGTATATTCTGTCTCCCCATCCATATATATTACTGTATATTTATTCTTTTCTTCTTTATATACTGCGATATATATTTCATTATCTGTTACTTCTGTTATTTCTTTATTCCAGCTTTTAAATGTATATGTATATTCTTCTGTTTTTTCTCTTGTTGGTACTTCTCCTTTATATTTTGGTAACGCTCCATATTCTAATGTTTCTTCTTGAAGTATACTTCCATCATAGTTTGTGAATTTTACATTATATTTATTTTTTGTTTCTGTATATGTTGCGATATATTCTTGGTTATTTGTTACTTCTGTTATTTCTTTATTCCAACCTTTAAATGTATATGTATATTCTTTTGTCTTTTCTCTTGTTGGGACTTCTCCTTTATATTTTGGTAATGTTCCATATTCTAATGTTTCTTCTTGTAAAGTACTTCCATCATAGTTTTTAAATGTTACTGTATATTTATTTATATCATATACTGCATATAGAGTTATATTTTCTGTTACTAATGTATTAAAGTTATATTCTTCTCCACCTTTTTCTACTGACCAATATTTAAATGTATAACCTGTTTTTCCTTGATTTGTTACTGGTTCTACTTTTGCATTATAATTTACTTCTTTTGTTGTTATTCTATCTTCATCATTAAATGTTACTGTATACTTATTTATTTCATATTTACTATGTAATGTTATATCTTTTGTAACAGTTATTGGATACTCTACTTTTTCTTCATTCTCATTATACCATCCTATAAATGTATATCCTGTTTTAAATGGATCTTCTATTTTTTCATGTTTACTTCCATATGTTAATTCTTCTTTATGATATTCTGATCCTTCATTTATATATGTTACTGTATATTTGTTTATTTCATATACTGCATATAAAGTTGTATCTTCTGTTATTTCTGCATTATAATCAAAAGCTACTTTTTTATCTTTACTAAAGTATTTAAATGTATAGCCTTCTTTTTCTGGATTAGTGCTTGGTCCTGTTGCTGTAAAACTATCTAATACCTCTTCTGTATAATATGTTGTTCCTTCATTTATATATGTTACTGTATGTTTATTTTCATTATACTTTCCATATATTATTTTATTACCCATTATTTTTTCATCAAAGTTATTTTCTATTGTTAATCCTTCATCACTATACCATTTATCAAACAAGTATCCTTTTTTATATGGTGCTTCTTTACTTGTTACTTTATGTCCTTCTATTACATTTTCTGTTAATATTACTTCATTTCCTATTTTATATGTTACTGTATATGTTGGTTTTGCTGTAAAACTACTTTCTAATTCTATATCTTTTGTTACCGTTGATGTAAAGTCATATTTATTGTTTGTTCCTTTTATTACCCATCCTGAAAAGTTATAATCTTCTTTTGTTGGATCAATACTTGGTTTTACTGCTGATTCTCCATAGTTTACTTTTTGATTTTCTACATATTTTTCATTGTTATGATAAAAACTTACTGTATATGTATTTATTTCATATTTACTATATAATGTTATATTTTTTGTTACTGTAATTGGATAAGTTACTTTTTCATTATCTTTTGTATACCATCCTGTAAATGTATAGCCTTCTTTTGTTGGGTCTTGTATACTTGTTACTACGCTTCCGTAGAATGCTGTTTCTTTATGATACTCAACACCTTCATTTATATATGTTACTGTATACTTATTTATTTCGTATACCGCGTATAAAGCGATATCTTTTGTTATCTTTGTACTAAATTCGTATTCTTCTCCGTTTTCTTTTAGTGACCAATATTTAAATGTATAGCCTATTTTACTTGGATTTGTATTTGGTTTTAATGCATTTTCTCCATAATTTATTTGTTGATCTTCTATATATTTTTTCCCTTCGTTATAATAACTTACTTTATAACTATTTATTTCATATTTACTATATAGAGTTATATTTTCTGTTACTGTGATTGGATAAGTTACTTTTTCATTATCTTTTGTATACCATCCTGTAAATGTATAACCTTCTTTTATTGGGTCTTGTATTTTTGTTACTACGCTTCCATATTCTGCTGTTTCTTTATGATACTCTATTCCTTCGTTTATATATGTTACTGTATACTTGTTTATTTCATATACCGCGTATAAATTGATATCTTTTGTTATCTTTGTACTAAATTCGTATTCTTCTCCATTTTCTTTTAATGACCAATATTTAAATGTATAACCTATTTTACTTGGATCTGTATTTGGTTTTAATGCATTTTCTCCATAGTTTATTTTTTGATCATCTATATATTTCTTTCCTTCATTATAGTAACTTACTTTATAACTATTTATTTCATATTTACTATATAAAGTTATATTTTTGGTTACTGTTATTGGATAGCTTACTTTTTCATTGTCTTTTGTATACCATCCTGTAAATGTATAACCTTCTTTTGTTGGATCTTTAACATTTGTTATTGCACTTCCATATTCTGCAGTCTCTTTATGATATTCCTCTCCATCATTTATATATGTTACTGTATATTTATTTTTTGTTTCTTTATATGTTGCTTTATATTCTTGATTACTTGTTACTTTTGTTATTTCTGGCATCCATTTATCAAATTCATATGTATATTCTTCTGTTCTTTTCTTTGTTGGTGTTTCTTTCTTATATGTTGGAGTGCTTCCATAATCTAATGTCTCTTCTTGTAATACACTTCCATCTTCATTTATAAATCTTACTTTATACTTATTTATTTCATATTTACTTTCTAATATTAGATTCCTTGTGATTGGTTCATATACATCATATTTTTCTTCTCCTTCATACCATCCATCAAATGTATATCCTTCTTTTGTTACTTCTGGTGCATTTATTATGCTTCCTTCTTCTAACTCTTCTTCTTTTATTATTTTTCCTTCATCTATATATTGTACTGTATATTTCTTTGTACTTTCTTCTATTTTTCCATATAGTATTATATCTTTTGTTACACTATTTTCAAAATTATATTTATTTGTATATTTTTTATCTGTATACCATCCTTTAAAGTTTTCTTGTACTATTTTTGGTTCTTCTATCTTTTCTCCATCTAGTACTTTTTCTTTTCTATATTCTTTTCCATCCAGAATATATACTACATTTTGGTATACTTCTCCTTTAGCTGTTACTTTCTGTAAATAACTTCTTGCTTCATCTGTTTTCTCTATATCTAATTTTAATGTTATTTCTTTTTCTTCTCCTGCTTTTAACTTTATTCCTTCTAAGCTTCTATTTATTATCTTTCCATTCTTTTCTTCCCATTCACTATTTTTTTCTTTACTAAATTTTAATCCTTCTGTTACTTCTTCTTCTATTTTTGTTATCTCTCCAGATTTCTCTCCTGTATTTTTTATCTCTATTTTATATTCTATTTCTCCGCTTAGATTCTTTAAGTTCTTTACTGTTTGATTTACTTTATTTAATTTCCCATATTCATATTCTATTTCTTTTCCATTATTATTTAGTTTTATTTTACTTATATATTTCTTTACTTCTATTTCATATGGTTTTATTTTCTTTACTATTATGTTTTCTGTTATTCCTCCTATTACTTCTACTTCTTTTATTTCTTTTAATTCATAATTTTCTTCTTCTACTTTTATTATGTATTTTCCTTCTTCTACATCACTAAATACATATCTTCCATTTTCATCTGTATATGTTCTTCTTATTTCTTCATTTCCTTTATTTATACTTAATTCAAGATTACTTACACTCATTCCTTCCTCATCTTGTACTAGTCCTGTCACACTATTTGTTTTTACTTCTATTTCTTCTGTATTTACTTTTGTATATTCTTTTTCACTTTCTTCTTTTATTTCTATTTCTGGTTTTATCTTTGTTTCGTTTATCGCTCCATTTATTTCTATTTTTATATTTATTTTATTTTGTCTTCCTAATTTTACTTTTTCTATTTTTATTTCTATTTCTCTTCCATTTTCACTTACTGTGCTTGTGATTGTTTTACTTGTTATTTCTTTAAATCTTGCATATTTATTTTCTTCTTTTGTTAATATTCCTTTTATTATTACATTTCTTTCTTCTATTCCTTCTACTTTTTCTAATTCATACAAAACAGGATATGTTATTTCTTCATACCCTTTTGATTCTATTACGCTTGATTTTAATTTTTCTATACTTGCGCTTTTTAATTTTACTTTTCCTTTATCTAAGTCTGTATTTCCTATATTTACTATTCCTATTATCCCTAATACTAGTATCATTATTGTTATTAATGTTACATATTTTTTCTTACTTAATTCTTTCATATACAAGCACTCCATTTTCCATTATTATTTCTTATTTTAATTATACCAATTTATCCTTATTTTTTCTATATTTTACAACAAAAAAATGTACTTTTTTCAAAGTACATTTCTTTATTATTCATCTTCTAATTTTGCGACTGAAAGTTTTTCTCCATCTTTAACAATTACCATAGTCGCAGATGTTTGAAAATCATTAGATTTTGTATAATCCCAGCTAATTTTTACTTTATATGCTTCTGGATCTGTTACATTTTTAAAATCATCACTTTTTAGTTCAGTAGAAGGTACAATTTCTTCGATGCTATCGATTGTAACACTCTTTACTTCTGGTAAATCTTGGCTTCTATCATTATCTAAATTACTTTTAACTTGTTTATATATTCCTTCTCTTGCATAATCTACAAAATCAGATTTATAACTTGAATAAACAAATTGTACAGAACCGATGTCGTTTATACTAGTTTTATTATTTAATGTATAAAAATCTATTATAAATAATTTACTTACAACACTAGCATATTCTTTATTATCTATTTCTTTCTTAGATAATACATTTTTTAGTTCTTTAAAATTTTCTTTAAATAATTCTGTATCTGTATCAACTACAGAATAATCAAAATTTTTAATTTGATCAACAACAGTTTTTTGTGGTTTTTCTTCACCCTTGTTTCCTACTTTTAAAGCAACAAAAACAAGAGCTGCCGCAACCAAAAGTACAAGAATAAAAATTATTATTTTTTCCTTTTTTGACATCTTCTTTTTTATCTTTTTATCTTTTTTCTTCATATTATTCCCCTTCTACTTGTTTTAATTTATCCTTTTCTGTTTTTATTAAATCATATTTTATAATATCATTTGATATATTTAATCTCTTTGCAGCATATTCATTATTCTTTTCTATTTCATCATTATTAACTACATAATCTGTATTTAATATCTTATATTGGTCTTTTTGACTATTATAATAAATATTATTTGTAAGCCAGTTACCATTTGGGAATACAACGACATTATCAGTTAAATTCATAATATCATTACCTAAATTATATTTTGGACTAACTCCTAACATATTAGCAAGTGTTGGCATTGCATCATACATTCCCATAGCAGTATCTATTTTCTTAGATAGATTACCATCTTTTTCCCAAATTATAAATGGAACTGATCTATTAAGTTCATACCAATAATAATCTATATCAGTATAATTTGGATCATCTTTTTCTAATACCTCATTTGTTTCTTTATTATAATTATACATTCTTACATAATCTGATTTTGCAAGTTTAGCATCATGATCACCATAGAATACTAATATTGTATTATCAAGAAGTCCAGCTTCATCTAATTCAGTTATTAATTCTCCAATTGCAGAATCTGCATAATGCGCTGATTTGAAGTAATTTCCAAGTTTTGTTCCTTCCATGTATGGATATGAAACTGTTTCTTTTACTTCTTCTCCTATATCATTTGTTTTTGTAACTTCTTCTTTAATATCTACATCAAATTCACCATATTTATCTGTATCATCAAATGGTGTATGATTTGAAAGCATTATTAAAGTTGCATATACTTTATCATGTTCACTAAATTCTTTTTTTAATTTTTCTACTGATTGTTTAAAGAATGATTTATCTGATAAACCAAGTCCTATAACATCATCTATATTATAATCTTGTTTACTATAAAATTTGTCGTATCCAAGTTTTTTATGAAAATTATTTCTATTCCAAAAATCACCAGTATTAGCATGCATACTAACAGTTCTATAACCTTCACCTTTTAGTAATTTCTGAAGAGTTTCATATTCTCTATTCCAATAACTTATAGCAACTGCACCATTAGTTACTGGTAATAATGAAGTTGCAAATGTAAATTCTGAATCACTACTTGTCCCACTACTTGCTTGTGAATAATAATTACTAAAGTACATTCCTTCATTTTTTAATCTATTTAAGTTAGGTGTTACTTCTTGTCCATTAAATGAAGTATTTAATGCAGCATTCTGCATACTTTCTGTATGAATTACTATTACATTTTTACCTTTAAATTTATCTGTATATTCATTAGTTTTATGTTCTTCTTTATTTGAATAAAACTCTCTAAAGTCCTTTGCAGCATTATCATAACCGAATAAAGTATTAAATTTAGCATCTAAACTTTTAAATAAGTCATTTAACTGATACGTATATACACCAAATTTTTCTACTAAGAATTCTCTATTCCATTGTTTACTTAATCTACTATATTCAACACCTGTTACTGTCATAAAGAATAATGCATAAACAACTATTCCTAAAACAAGTGTTCCAGTAAATCTCTTTTTCTTATTTTCTTTTTTTGTTACTCTATTATAATGATCTTTCTTTTTTAATCTACTATGTAATATTATTAACAATATTGGTTGCCATAAAAACATAAAATCTTTAAATTGTAATACATTTTTTACAACTGCATCTCCAACATCTACAACAGTTAAAGATACTGCGATAAGTGAAAATGATGCGAATGACATATAATATGTATAATAAAGTGAATTAATTACACATACTGCCGTAAATATAATAGATAATATCATTAAATATCTAAATCTATTTTTTGGTTTAAATAAATATACAAATGAACCAAGTAATAATATTAATGCTAAATCAGCCATTATAGGTTTTATAGCAAAATAATTATGTACTGTAAAAAATCTAAGAAGCATTCCATTAAGAAGTGTTGTTAGTACAAATGTAAAAAATAGTTTATTTGTACTTATATAATCTTTATAATCAAATTCCTTTGCCTTTTTTATAATTTTTTTTACTTTTTCTTTCACAAAAATTACCTCCACATTAAATAATTATAACACTATTTATATAATTTTTCTACTACACATTATAACTATTGTCAATTATTCCTGTCTAGTAATATTTGCATTAATACTCATACCTAAAACGAATATATAACTAATTAAATATATCCAAAGCATTAATACAATTAACTTTGATGCACTTCCGTAATATACATTATATGATGATATATTACTTATATAAAATGAATAAATCGATGTAAGTATTGTCCATAAAACAGTTGTAAATATTGCACCTTTATTTACAGATTTTGGATTAATTCTCTTATTTGGGGATATAGTATATATTATTTTAATATTAATATAAATTATAAATATAGATATAGGCCATTTTATTATTCCATAAAGGAAAATTAAATTATCTGAAACCTTTGATATTAAATCTAATTTATTTATTATTGTTAATATTCTAGAACTATATACAGGTATTACTATAATAAATGAAAATAACAAAATAAGTAATATTGACATTATTATAGATTTAATAATTTCTCTTATATTTTTCTTATCTTCTACACCATATATTATTGATGCTACACTCATAATTGATCTTGTACCTTTTGATACTAGAAGTACTGCAGATATAATTAAAAATATCGTACTATAATTTAAATTTTTTTCTTCTAATAATGGTATTATAAGTGAACTTGTATCTGCAGGAAATCCTGAATTAATTAAATCTACTATGCTTTCAAGTGGCACTGATAAAAGTGGCGCAACTAGTCCTATTATAAGCATCATAGGAATTAATGACAATAACAAAAAGAAAGACAATTGTCCAGGTAAAACTGACATAACTGGCTTTCTCATTAATTCCAATACATCTTTTATAAATTTTCTAAAATTTGTATTTATTTTGCTCATTTAATTCACCTATTTATCTTCTGAGGATTCTTTATTAGTCTTTATTTCAAGTACTGCCTCATTTATAGCATCATCAATTGTTTTTACATCATCAAGTATCATACTATATCCTAAAGATGCGCCAAATTTATATGGTAAATTTTTAAATTCTTTATATAATCTTCTCATATAAGTAATTACTTTAGTTTCTTCATAACCTACCATATATATTAAGAATTCATCACCATTTGTTCTAACGATATCACTTTGTTCTAATTGGTTATTTATAAGTATATTAGCTGCTTTTCTAATAACCATATCTCCTTCTTCATGTCCATAAACATCATTAATATGTCCAACTTTGTTTACATTTATAACAATTATTGCTTGAGGATATATTTTATTTGCTTGCCATTTAACATAATTTTCATTTAGATAATGTCTATTTTTAAGTGATGTTAAATGATCAACATATTTCATTTTATCTTCTCTTTTTATTTTGTTAGATACATTTTTATTTTTGAAATATACTACGCTAAACGCTGTTAATATAACAAGTCCAGCAGCAATATATATATAAGTTAAATCTATTTTTTTACTATCATTATTAAATTTTAATAAGGCTCTTGATTTATATAAATCTGTATTTATTGTTGAAACATAATATTTAAATAAACTTACAAATGCTTTATTTTTATTTGTATTTAATAATATGAAATTATAATCAGTATTTAAATCTTGTTCATATATTACTTTATAATTACTAAGTTCATTATTTTTATAATAGTTATATGTATTATAATCCATAATTACTATTTTATCTTTACCTAATGAATTAAATAAACTTGATGGTTTCTTATATGTTTTAACATCTATATTTATTTTATCGCTCATATAATTTGCAAGTTTATTATCAAGCATTAATACCTGTTTTCCTTTTAATGAAATAAGTGAATTAGCACTTGTAGTTACATTATCGTAACTTGTTAAAACTACTACTTTTTCATTATATGGTGAAAAACTATAATCAAAATTATTTGTTAAATTATCAAATTTATAATAATTAAATGCAGCATCTACTTTTCCATTATTTAATGCTTTTGTTAAATCTTTTACTGAACTAAATTCTTTTACTTTAAATGTTACACCCATTGTGCTTGCAAAATCATCAAGTATTTCACTATTATATCCTATAAAATCATCATTGATTTCTGATTCGTATGGTATATTTTTTACATATCCATAAACATAATCTTTACTCTTGAAATTTGCTTTTACTATTTCATCATATTCTTTTTCATCAAAATATAAGTTGAATAATCTTTCATTATATGCTTTTGAATAATTACTCTTCATCCATCTTGTATAATATTTTTTAAATATACTATTTAAAACGTTTTCTTCACCGTTTACTTTTAAAACATAGTTTGTGTATATATCTGTTATATTATATACTACATAAAAATTATTACTTAATATTTTATCTACATTAATATTATTTGGTATAATCGCATATTTTATATCATTATTATTAAGTGCAGTAACAATAGCATCTACACTATTATAATTATTATATATTACGGTATCATTACTTCCAAAATATTCTTTTATAGTACTTAAATCTGATTCGAGTACGCCAATTATTGCATTGTCTAAGTCACTAAATCTTTTTACTTTTTCTGATTCTTTACTTATCATTACATAATTGTCTGTATACATTAAAAGTTCATTATCATCTAATTTTTTCTTTTGATTTATTTCAAATACATATCCACTATCTTTTGATGATTTACTCGAAATATAAGGTATTTTATTAAATTCTAGTCCTGTTTCTTTTGAAAAATCATCTAGAAAATCAAAGAATACACCTTCTCCTTCACTACCAAATATAGGGATATCATTTAAAATAGAAACATCAATTACAGTTGATTTATTTTTTTCAATCCATCTTTTTTCAAGTACTGAAAATACACCTTTTTCGTCATTACTACTTTTTACTTTATATGCCGCAAAACCACCAATAAAAATGATTGCTAATATAATTATAATAGCAATTATCTTTTTAGTATTTACTTTCTTTTTCTTTTTATTTTTCATAAGTTACACCTACCAAACTACTCCTTTACTCTTAGAATTTTTATACCCCATTATAGGAAATTCTTTTACTGTTGTAGTTGTTTTTTTCCCATTTTCATCAGTTACTTCTTTTTCAGTACCTTTTTCATCATTTTTTGTTATAATATATTCTATATCATAGAAGTTTTTTACATCATCTGAAAATTTTTCTAGTGATTCACTTGCAATCTTTTTAGCATCATCTAATGATGTATCCTCTTTTACATTAAAGATTACATTAACAATTTTTCCATGTATATTAAGCTTTGCTTCTGTTACTTTATCATTATCACTAATAAATTTTGTAATTGATGATTTATCATTCCTAGTAAAACTTATTTTATTAATTCCATCTAATCTATTTCCATATTTAGAACCATGTCCTGGGAAAAACACACTTTTTATTAATATTAAACATATCAAAAGTACTAATACTAAAGCAATTAATACAACTGCTTTTTTATTTTTCATTAGTTTTTTTAATTTTTGTTTCATTTTCACACCTCTTTAGCATTCTTAATTATATCATATTTATATTTATAGTCAATTATGGTTAAGTTATACTGCTTTACTTAGACCATTATTGTTATTAAATTTTGTTACCATATTATCTACTTCATTTTGCGTAAGTTCTAATGTTCTCATTCCCAAGAATTTAGCATTTGATGGAACATCTTTTTTTAATTCAGATTTTTTACTATTTAATACGGTACTTAAATCAATTATATTTGAAGTATTTTTCTCTTCTTCTTTTTGTATATTAACAACATTCTCTTCTTTTGGTATATTATTGATATTTGTTTCTTTTGATTCAACTTTTTCCCTTAAATCTGACATTTCTCTTTCAAGTTCACTCATACGACTTTCTAAATTTTTTATTGCTGGGTTAGTCATTCCTGCCATATTAATTCCTCCTTTAATCATTTAATGCTTGGTTTATAATTTCATTTCTAACAAGTTCCCACTCGTGTTCATCAGTTATAGCATCAAAAATAAATTCACCATTTTCATCTCTAAGTCTTGATACATAAGTTTTTATATTATCTCCATTTTTTTCATTAAAAGTATAAACTATATAATCATTATTATTATCTTTTAGGGTAAATGAAGTTATTACATCGGCCTGTATCTGCTGACCTTGTGAATTTGTAATTAACACCTTTCTATTCATTTTTGTCCCTCCATATTCTATTATTAAAATTATATCATTAATCAAAGTTAAATACAATAAAAACTGTTCGATTTATATACTTTAACCGTGGATTTTTATTTGAAATTCCGTTTTAATAAAATAACGGAATTAAGTCTGAT
>ERZ827440.778-NODE-778-length-40601-cov-6.848394_pt1 | contig 40601 bp, 31 predicted proteins | sample MGYA00519774_ERZ827440 | MGnify/ENA primary metagenome ERZ827440 (study PRJEB31778, sample SAMEA3449302) | human gut metagenome | biome: human gut; feature: human-associated habitat; material: faeces | place: United Kingdom | collected 2010/2012 ... | reverse complement strand
TGAACTACAAGCATTATATCATATTACTTTCCATAATAATAAAGTTTCTATAACCGATTTTATGGAAAGCTTTCCATAAAATAGGAAACTATACATCACAAATATTTGCAAATATATATTTAAATGAAATCGATCAATATATAAAACATAAATTAAAAATAAAATACTATTTTAGGTACATGGATGATTCAATATTATTTTTACAAACAAAAAAAGAAGCAATAGAAGCACTGAAAAAAATAAAAGAATATTTAAAAGAAAATTTAGAATTAAAACTAAATAAAAAAACGCAAATATTTAAAGACAAACAAGGAGTAAATTTCTGTGGATATAAAATAAATGAAAATAGACTAAAAATAAGAGACAAAGGCAAAAGAAAACTAAAGAAAAAAGTAAAGAAATTAAAGCAACAAATAAAAGAAGAAAAAATAACCAGTAAAGAAGCATATAAATATTTAGCAGGACATATGGGATATATAGAAATAGCAGATACTTATATGTTAGAAAAAAGCTTATTTTATACAGAAGAATAAATATAATTAAAAAGAAAATGTAAATCTTATAAAAAATAATATTAGGGATAAGTTGAAAACCTATAGCAATTCCAACAATCCTTGCACTAACAGGGGAGGCAATTACAACAACAGCAACAACTACACGAGCAATCGCAACAACAATAGTACTAGCAATAGCAATGACAACATTTCTTTTAGGTCACTCTAATACAATTTGAGATTATATATTTCAAGGAATGTATACGGTAAAAGTATTAGTATTAAAGAAACTTATTCCTTCCTAATTAAGGTAAAAATAAAATAGAAAAATAGGTATTAGTAGAAAATTCGAATATACTTATTTTTAAAATATACAAAGGAAATATCAATGAATAATTGTTTTATAGCAGGAAAAATAATAACAGAAATAGAATTTAAATTTGCAATAAAAAATAAATTTTATTCAATAGCAGAATTTAAAATAGAGTTAGATAATAAAAGTATAATAAAAATAAAAGCATATAACAAAAATGCAGAATATTGTTATCAAAAATTAGAAAAAGAAAGGTATATTAATATATATGGTAAAATAACTAGCAAAGGAGATATAAAATTATTGGAATTTTATGTATAAAAAACGAAAATAAATACAAAATAAAAATATGATAAAATATAAAGAAAGGATTGATAAAAATGGAGGTAATGGAAACAATGAATAAAAAAGAAATATTAAAAAAAATATATGAAAGCAAATCAGAAGAAATAGACAAATTAATACAAAAAATAAACAAAGAAACAAGAGAAGAATTAAAAAGTATAAATATGGAAAGAGCAATAGAAGAATCAAAAAATCCTAGGGAATTAAGAGAGATATTTAATATTATTGAAGACAATTATAATATAAAAATAACAAGATATAATGAAGAAATGTATAAATTAGGTTTTATAGATGGAATAAATCTAATGATAGAATGCCTTAAAAAATAGAAATAAAATAATTGAATAATAGTACAAAATCCCTAAGTTTTTAGCCGATTTTACTTGCATATTTTCCCTAGTTTTAGTATAATACAAATGTAGAAAAACAAGGAAAAGAGGGAGAAACAATGGAAGAAAGACCAGAAAGAAATGACGGAAAAATAATCGAAAGAGACATTGAAAAAGAAATGAGAACAGCATACATAGATTATGCCATGAGTGTTATTGTCTCACGTGCGCTTCCAGATGCAAGAGATGGTTTAAAACCAGTACATAGAAGAATATTATATGCAATGCATGAAGATGGAATTACAGCAGATAAACCATACAGAAAATGTGCTAATACAGTAGGTTCTGTTTTAGGTAGATATCATCCACATGGTGATAGCTCTGTTTATGATGCAATGGTTAGAATGGCTCAAGATTTCTCAATGAGATATATGTTAATTGATGGCCATGGTAACTTTGGTTCAGTTGATGGTGACGGAGCAGCCGCAATGAGGTACACAGAAGCAAGAATGGCAAAAATATCTGCATATATGTTATCAGACATAGAAAAAAACACAGTAAACTTTATGCCAAACTATGATGACAGACTACAAGAACCAACAGTATTACCAACAAGAATACCAACACTTTTAATAAATGGTTCATCAGGTATAGCTGTAGGTATGGCAACAAATATACCACCACACAACTTAAATGAAGTAATTGATGGAATAATTAAAATAATTGATGAAGATGAAGTAACAGACGAAGATCTAATGAGTGTAATTAAAGGACCAGATTTCCCAACAGAAGGACTTATTCTAGGAAGAGAAGGGATAAAGCAAGCATACACAACAGGTAGAGGAAAAATTACACTAAGAGCAGAAACAGAAATAGAAGAAATGAGTGGAAATAGACAAAGAATTATTGTTTCTTCATTACCATATCAAGTAAATAAAGCAAACTTAATAAAAGCAATATCAGATTTATCTAAAGAAAAGAAAATCGAAGGAATTTCTGAATGTAGAGATGAATCAGATAGAAAAGACAGAGTAAGGGTTGTAATTGAATTAAAAAGGGATGCAAGACCACAAGTTGTACTAAATCAATTATTTAAACACACACAAATGCAAACAACATTTGGTATTATAATGCTTGCATTAGTTAATGGAGAACCTAAAATCTTAACATTAAGAGAATGTTTAAATTGCTTTATAGATCACAGAAAAGACGTTATTTTAAGAAGAACAAAATTCGAATTAGACAAAGCATTAGCAAGAGCTCACATATTAGAAGGTTTAAGAATTGCTATTGACTATATAGACGAAGTTATTCAAATAATTCGTTCTTCATATGACGATGCAAGAGAAAGATTAATGGAAAGATTTGGACTTTCTGAAATTCAAGCACAAGCAATACTAGATATGAGGTTAAAAACATTGTCAGGATTGCAACGTGAAAAAATTGAAGAAGAATACAAACAATTAATGGAATTAATCGAACATTTAAGAGCAATATTAGCAAGTGAAAAATTAGTTTTTGATATAATCAAAGAAGAATTACTTGAAATAAAAGACAAATTCGGAGATGAAAGAAAAACTAAAATAGTAGCTGCAGAAGGCGAAATAGATGTAGAAGATTTAATAAAAGAAGAACAATGTGTTGTAGCATTAACACACTTTGGATATATTAAAAGAATGCCAATAGATACATATAGAAGCCAAAGACGTGGTGGAAAAGGAATAACAGGAATTGCAACACGCGAAAATGATTTTGTTAAACAAATATTTACAGCATCAACACATGATACAATTTTATTCTTTACAAACAAAGGTAAATTGTATAGATTAAGAGGATACGAAATTCCAGAAGCTGGTAGAACAGCAAAAGGAACAGCAATTGTTAACTTATTGAACTTAGAAGCTGGAGAAAAAGTATCTGCAGTAATACCAATTCAAAACTTTGCTGAAGGAAAATATCTATTAATGGCAACAAAAAATGGATTAATTAAGAAAACAGCATTAACAGAATATAACACAACTAGAAAAAACGGATTACAAGGTATTACTTTAAAAGATGAAGACGAATTAATTGGAGTACGTTTAACAGATGGTGAAGACAACGTTGTATTAGTTACAAGAAATGGTTTATGTATTACATTTGATGAAAAAGATGTACGCCCAATTGGTAGAGTTGCACAAGGTGTTATAGGAATAAGATTAGATGATGATGACGAAGTAATTGGTATGGAATCAGTTATAGCAGGAGGAAAAGCAACACTACTTGCAATTACTGAAAATGGATTTGGAAAGAGAACTGAACTTGACGAATATAGAGTACAAAAAAGAGGTGGAAGAGGAGTAATAACTTATAAAATTACACCAAAAACTGGAAAACTAGTAGGAGTAAGAATTGCAACAGAAGATGATGACGTTATGCTTATTACAGATTCAGGAACAATAATAAGAATTAGTGTAAAAGATGTTAGTATTTTAGGAAGATCAACACAAGGTGTTACATTAATGAGAACAAGTGATGGCGGAAAAGTTGTAAGTATGGAAACTTTAACACCAGATATAAAAGAATAAAATTATGATTTTGGGGACGGAGCAAAAAATCATTTTAAATAATTAAAAAAAATAAAACAAAAAAATAAAAGCTTTTAATTAAATTTAAAAGCTTTTATTTTTTATATGTAGTTAATATATGCAAAATTTGAAAATGATTTTTTGCTCCGACCCCAAAATCATCTTTTAAAACGTAAATCTTCTCCAAAAAATCTATATATATCATAATAACCAATAATTCTAGAACCAATACGTTCTTCATAAATTCTAAAAATATCATTAAGATCCAAATTAGTAGATATAATTGTTTTAGTAATTTTATTATTTAAATTTAAAATTCTAGTATTTAAAATTGTAAATAGTTCACTCAACTTCATACTATTTAAACTTTCTGTTCCAAGGTCATCTATTATTAATAAGTCACAATTTAAAACAGAATTATATATGTTATCAAGCGAAGATTTATTTTTACTCATCTTGTAATCTATTACGCTTTCAAGCAACACAGGAGATGTTTGATAAAGCACAGTTTTCCCTTTTTTTAACAATTCATTAGCAATACAGTTTGACATAAAAGTCTTACCGTAAACCAGTATTGCCTGTAAAAAGCAAATTCTTTTGAGCTGGATCTTCAAAATTTTCTACAAATTGAACACATTTATTTTTTATATTTAATATGTTAGTTTTAGGAGATATATTAAAATGAAATTTTGCAATATCAACTTCATCTGAAAACATATTAGGATTAAAAGTAGAAAAATTTTCTTTGTTTAAATTAGACATATTAGATTTATTAAAAGAATAATCTAATAATTTTTGTTTTAAACAACTACACATAACCATATTATAACCGCCATCTGAAACATATCCAGTATCTTTACAAATAGAGCAACTATAAAATGGTTGTAAATAATTATCAGGTAGATTTAATTCTGCTAATATTCGTGCCTTTTCAGCTTTTAATAATTCTACTTTATTTTTTAATTCTTGTTCTTCTTCAGGAGAACTACCATTTTTTAATATATTTTTTGCAGTAGAAATAGCAAAATTATTTAAATCATCTTCAATTTGTCGTAATCGAGGAATTGAATTATATAATTCTTCTTTTCTTTTTTCTAAATCTAGTTCAGCTTGCAATTTTTTTTGTGAATATTCTTTTAATAAAGAATTTAAAATTTCGTCAGCCATCTAGTCCTCCTTATTAGTATTATTTGCATAAAGAAAATCTAAATTAGAATATTGACGTTGCTCGTAATTTGCTTTATGCACTTGTGATTTTAACTCTTTTGTATCTTTTTCTTGTTTTTTTCTTTGTTCTAAAAATGCTGATATTTCAGCAGGAGTTTTTAGTTGACGTTCATGCCAATCTGTAATTATTTTATTTATATATTCAAAAGTTGGATTTTGTTTAAAGACAGTTCTTTTTAAAGCAATTTCAATAATACTCATATCATAGCCATAATTAAGAACCCAGTTCTCAATATAAGCTTCTTCATATTGTGTTAATCCATTGTATTTACCAAGCTTTTTAGCAATAGACTTTTTCATTTTATTTAATGATTCTTGTTTAGCATAATAATTATCTAAGTCAGTATAAGTTTGTATTTTGTTAGAGGCCCAAGCCTCAGCAACAACTTGTACATAATTTCTATGTAAAGCACTTTTCTTATAACAATAATCAAATAAAGCTATCATAACTTGTTCATCAAAAGAATATTTTCTAAACCAAAGGTCAATATCATTATACCAAGAAGGACCCATAATTCCTTGAAAATAAGTATTATTAATATGTTCAATAACTTTAGATCTAGCTTTATTTTTAGCAGTTTGTTCAATTTTTTCTTTAGACAAACTTAAATTAGGTGAGTATAAATTGTGTAATGTAACTTCTTGTAAATCTACAATAACATAACCGGTAGATTTTTTAGTAAGTAAACCATGTTCTTCTAAAAATTTTATTCCATCATTAATAGACTTTAAAGGAATGTTCAATTTCTTTGACAAGTCTGTTAATTTTGCATCTTTATTATATTTAGACAAAAAGATTAAATATAAATATATTTTAAGATAATCACCAGGTAATTCTGATAAATGTTCTGAAAAAAATATATCTGGAATAGTAGTCTCAGAAAACAAAAGTGGTTTTTCATTTTGTTCTAATTTCATTGTAAATCTCTCCTAATTAAAAATATTTTGTAAAACAAATTATATCTTTTTTAGACAAAAAATTCAAGGTCAAATCATATAAATTTCGTATAAATTTCATATAATTTTTATTTAAAATAATATTGAAAAATAAAATAAAATTTTAGTGTTATTTACTAAAAAAATATAATTTTTGTTTAAATATAAATTTAAATAAATATTTAATTACAGAAATAATACTTTCGCCATGAAAGCCAGAAAAACTAAAAAGCAATAATGGAAAACAAAAAGCTATAAAAAACATAACCTTTAAATTAATAGAATTAAAAATCAAGTTAACAATAACTAAAACGATAATATACCAAACTAAATTTACAAAAGCTGTTTGATAATCAATAATACCTAGTATTTTATTTTTGAATCTATAGTTCTGTGGAAAAATAAATTTCATAATAAACCAATATTTAAATATTTAAATTAATAATTAAAAAATAAATAAAAAATAAATAATAAATAATAATTAATAATATAAAAATTTAAAAAAAATACCTCCTTAAAAAAATTAAAAAAAAACGAAAAAAATTAGAAAAAAATAGTATAAATTCAAAAAAAATAGAAAAAAAGAGGAAAACACACTAAAAATAGAAAATGCGGTAAAATATAAGCTTAAATAAATTATAATAAATAATTAAAAATAAATTTTAAATAAAATTATTTTTTAAAATTAGCAAAACTTTTCACAGATTGTGAAATATTTGTGGAAACTCCACCGATAAATTCACGTACAAATGAATTAGCTTTTATCAAACTATAAATTCCACCAACATAAACAAATTTATTAAATAAATTTGAAGATGAAAAATCCAAAGAAAATAAAATTAGTAAAACTAAAGAAACTATAATTTGAATAAATAAAAGCGAAAATAAATTTTTAAGCCATGATTTAAAGAACCAAGAGGTTGAGTCTAAACTTAGGGAAAGAAAGGCAAAAGGAGCAAGCAAAACAAAAACTTTAACCATAATATAACGAAAAGAATATGAAAAAACAAGGTTAAGTAAAGAAAGACTTAATGTACTTTTTATTAAACCATCAACAGAAAAAATATTTAAGGAACTAGTATCAATAGAAATATTAGTATTTATTTTATTGATTAATTCTGAAAAACTTAATTCACTTCCAAATAGATTTTTTCCTAAACTTCTAATTGCCAAAGAAATATTTGAATTTAAATCTAATAAAAACTGTAAAATAAAAAACGAAAAATTCATACAAATACCAAAAATAATAATTTTTATAATAAAGCTAAAAGGGGAATCAACACGCTGGTAAGTGATATGTGACATTAAATATTTGAAACCATAATATAAAATAAAACCTAATAACAAAGAATTTGCAATTAATAAAATACCATTAGAAGTAGAAGTACCAAAAATATTTTCAAAATTTTTATCAGTTAAAATATCTGAATTTATAAAAGTAATTTTATCTAAAACAGAATATAAATTATTATCAATAGAAGAAAAAAGCATCTCGAAAATACTATTTATAGTATTTATAATAGTTTGTGTAATATTAGTTTGGCTTTCCAAAATTTCCTCCTTATGTAATTAAAGATTTTATAGCAGATAATATTAAATTAATAGCAAGTATAAAAGCATAAGAAAATAAAGACCCTTTAATAATTTTCTTGCCCATTCGTATTTTTTCTTCATCACCAAAACTAAATTTTCTCATAAAAACACCACTACCAACAGCAACTGCTGCAGCAGGAGTTGAGATTTTTATAAGCCAATTTTCTATACTTTCAAAAGCAGAATTAATTTTAGTTACAATTTCAGGATCTCCCCAACCATAGCTTAAAACTGAAAAAGAAAATAATAATAGTAATGAGAAAATAGTAGTAAAAATTAAATAAAAAAATTTTTTTTTGAAATTCATATAAAAACCATTCCTTTCATTTATTTAAAGAGATTATAGCGTAAAAGTTATAATATCCTAAAAATCTTAAAATTTATTTGGGTTTTAAGGCTAAAACCCATAAACCAGTTATTCTTTAAAATATGGAAACATATTTAATTTCTGTGGTATTAAAATTTTATTACCATCAGATAAAAACGTAAGGGCAGTGAATGTTTGAAGCTCCCTTGTAAAAAAGTTTGAATCATAAATAAAATCATTATGCAAATAAGTGCTATAAGTTTCAGAAATGTTTGAATTTCTAGAATTTAAAGTATTTGTTATATAATTAAAATTTGTTTCTTTAGCACTTTCAGAAATACTTTTAGAAGTTTTTTCTTTATCTTCTTTACCAAGTTGTTTTTGAGCTTCCTCAATAGTGAAAATATCATCTGTTCTAAACCAAATTTTATTAATAAGATTTTGAACAATAACTTTAACAGTAGCATCATCTTTTAATGTACTTTTTAAAGACGAATAACTTTGAGTACTAACAATATTAATACATTTAGCTTCTCTGCTTAAAGAAAAAAATTCACTATCTGTTTTTGTTGCAAACTTGTCATATTCATCACAAATAAAAGCAGATGTATTATTTATTTTTTTAGAAAGACGAGTCATAACTTCTGTTTGAAAATCTAATTTTAGATATGTTGCAATGATTTTAGAAAGTAGTGAGTATTCAAAAATATTCATATTTAAAACAACAATTTTTCCCTTAGATAAAACTTCATCAAATCCAGTAAAAGTCAATTTGCTTTTTTCAGAACAAAAAGTATTTTTAACATCATAGTCAGACACAAAAGTACTAGTAATTCTAGTTATTTCAGAGATTAAAATTCCTTTAGTTCTAGAATCCAAATTATTAAAATCATTTTCAAAAAAATTCAAACTAGCATTTAATTCATAAATTTGTTTTTGATTAAATTTACTTAAAATAAACAAATCTTTCAAAATTTTAATTTTTTCCTTATAATACGAAGGCTCTGTAATAAGTTTGTGAATTTCAGCAAATGTAACATATCCTTTATTATAAAGTCTACACAATTTTATAGCTGCACATAAAGCTTCCTCAGCCTTATCTAACCAATAAGATTCTGAATTATTTTCAGAAAAGAGAAGTAATATAGTTTTTAACCTATTAGCTAGTACAGTAGCTTTTAAATGAGGCTTATGCAATGGATTGTAAAATACACTTGAACCTAATTCTAAAACAATTAAATCTTTATCCAAATTAAATTTTTGTGCATATTCTTTTACTTGATTATAGTAATTGCCTTTAACATCTAAAATAAGCATACCTATTTTTTTGTTTGAATAAGAACAATTAAATTCCAATAATTGGCGAGTAAAAGGATACATTGCACTAGAAGTTTTTCCAGAACCTATAGTACCTGTGATTAAAAAATTTTGATATAAACCACTTTCAGGAATATATATAGTTTCTTTTGAACCTTCAACTTGACCAATTTTTAATTGCAAATGGCCAGATGTTTTAATTGATTTTTTAGAGTGAATATTATTTTTGAAATATAGATTAGAATTTTTTTTAAAATTAGATTTTTTATGTGTAAACTTATTAAAAATGGATAAAAGATTAATAAAAAATCGATTATAAATAAAATTACTGATTATAAAATTTGAAAACACTGATATAAAAATATAAATAATTTTAATGTTATTCCATAAATTGGAGTTTTTAGAACAAATATCAAATGGGTGAATTCCGTAGGGAATAATAATTTCGTCAGCAATATAAATTGGATAAAAAACTTTAAAAATAATGATGCTAAAAATAATGGTAAATAAAATGGAAAAAACCAGACTTTTACGATTAGGTAAAAAAATAAAATATACCTCCTTTAAAATTTAAAAAAATTTCTTTTTTATTTGTAATTTTGAACCTTGTTTGTTATGAAATAAAAAGATATCAAAAAAAGAATAAATTGAATATAAAGTAATAAAAAGATAAATAATAAATGTGATAAAATAAAAATCGATTAATTTAGAAATAATATCACCGCCTTACGATTTTGAAACATAATACAATATTTTTTGAAATTTGTCTATACTTTTTTTAAAAAATATGTTAAAATATATTTCGACAAATGAGAAAAGTCAGTAATACAAAGGACTTTAACAAATAAAATTTTAATAGGTGAAATATTTATTAAAAATATAAATCTTAATTATTAAAATAGAATGGAGGAAAACTATGAAATTTGATAAAAATACTCAAATTGGTGAATTATTAGAAAAAGCACCAGAAAAAGCTGATATATTATTAGAAGTTGGAATGCATTGTTTAGGATGCCCAGCATCTCAAATGGAAACATTGGAAGAAGCTTGTGCAGTGCATGGAATAGACGTTGAAGAAGTATTAGAAATGCTAAATAAAGAAGACTAATTATAAAAAAGTATAAAAAATTACAAATTTTTTTCACAAATGTATTGACATTTGTGAAAAAATATTGTAATATATAAAAGCATTGTGGTGATACAAAAATTTGGGCCATTAGCTCAGGTGGTAGAGCACTTGACTTTTAATCAAGTTGTCCCGCGTTCGAGTCGCGGATGGCTCACCAAAGCAGAAACTAAATAATCCAATCATTATTTAGTTTCTTATATTATAAGGCCCCTTGGTCAAGCGGTTAAGACATCGCCCTTTCACGGCGGAGACATGGGTTCGATTCCCGTAGGGGTCACCACAATTTATTTATTATTAAATGAATAGGCCACTTTAGCTCAGTTGGCCAGAGCACCGCACTTGTAATGCGGGGGTCCTCAGTTCGAATCTGAGAAGTGGCTCCACAAGGTCAGTAGTTTTGCACTATGCTTGATTACGGGCTTTTTTTTATTGCATAAATATTTATCACATTGAATAATTTAACAAAATATGCTATTATTTAAATGAAAAAATATTAATAAAAAAGGAAGGAGATATAATATATAAAAAATATATTATACAAAAAATATGCAAGATAAACAAAAAATAGCAATAGTAACAGGAGCATCAAGAGGAATAGGAAGAGAAGTAGCAAAAGAACTTGCAGAATCTGGAATAACTGTAATTGCAAATTACAATAAATCAGAGGAAGAAGCCAAAAAATTACAACAAGAATTAGAAGAACAAAATTTTAAATTAGAAATAGTTAAAGCTGATGTGTCAAAAAGAGAAGATGTAAAAAAATTAGTAGAATATACAATAGAAAAGTATGGAAAAATAGATATATTAATAAATAATGCAGGAATCTCTGAATACAAATTATTTACAGATGAAACAGATGAAGACTGGGATAAACTAATAAATACTAATTTATATTCTGCATTTGCAATGTCACAAGAAGTAATACCAAATATGGTATATAATAAAAAAGGATGTATAATAAATATTTCATCAATATGGGGAATAGTTGGTGGATCATTAGAAGTTTTGTACTCTATATCAAAAGCAGGACTAGATGGAATGACAAAAGCATTAGCAAAAGAACTAGGACCATCTAATATTAGAGTGAACTCAATTGCACCAGGAATGATAAATACAAAAATGAATAGTAAATTTACAGAAAAAGAAATCGAAGAAATAAAAGAAGAAATACCACTAGAAAGATTAGGTAATCCACAAGATATTGCTAAATGTGTAAAATGGTTAATAGATGACAATTATACAACAGGCCAAGTTATTTCAATAAATGGTGGATGGGTAATTACTTAAATTTAAGCAAAATAAAAAACTAATAATATGTTTTAAATATTATTAGTTTTTTATTTATATTATATAATAAATTATTAATTGGCATCATTTAATTTTCTTTTATAATTTCCAGAAATTAATTTTGGTAAGTAAGAAATTATTTTATAAACAGCTAAACGAACCTTTTTGCTCCATAAATAAGAACGTCTTAATTTCTTTGCAGAACCTAAAGAAACAGGTTCATCTTCTAAAACAATTAATTCGTTTTGAACTTTTTCTAATGGGAATATATAATTTTGACCATTATTGTTATCCCAAATTTCATTACTATTTTTAAAACAGAAGTTAAAAGTATCTCCTTCTAATAATTGTATTTCAGCTTGAAATCCTAAATCAGTTTTCTCCATTTTTACATCAGTTACATTATCCCAATTTTGTCCAAAACCATAATGAATAGATACTTCTTCAGAAGCATCTTGATATAATTGACCTAAATATGATATTTTTACTTTACTATTTTCTACTAATTTATCTGTGTTGAAGAATATATTTTTTGTTAACTCCATTTAAATTCTCTCCTTATTTATCTTTTGCTAGTAATATTATAATATTAATTTACACATTGTTCAAGTATTTTTTCAAAAAAAGTGATAAAAAAACAATAAAAATTTTAAAATATTGTAAAAAATTTAAGTTTATGCTATTATAAAATTGTAATATCGTAGGGGTGATTACAATGAAAGAAAATAAAAAGGAAGAAACGAAAGAGATGGAAAAAGAAAAAGTAGAAAAAAAGTTTGAACAATTGGAAGAAAATCCAAAAAAATTAGAAGAAGAGATAAAAGAAATGTCAAAAGAAACCCAAAAAGAGACAATTAGTAAGAAAAAATATATTGTTATATCAATAATAATAGGAATAATAATTATTTTAGGACTATTTATATCTACAATATTTGCATTAGTAAATATTAATAATGAAAAAATAGCAAAAGGTGTATTTATCGAAGGAATAGACATGTCTGGAATCTCTAAAGAAGAGGCTAAAAGTAAATTAGAAGCAATTTATAATGAGAAAAAAACAGCTGAAATAAAAATAAAACATAATGAATATGAATCAACAATAAGCCCAGAATTAATTGAGACAAATTATGATATAGACAAAGCAGTTGATGAAGCAGACAATATAGGAAAAAGTGATAATATATTTGTAAATAATTACAATATTTTATTTACATTAATAGGAAAAAGAAATATTAATGTAGATATGTCAATAAATGAAGATGTAGCAAAACAAACAATAGATGATATAAATGTGAATTTACCAGATGGTGTAATAGAATCTAGTTACTCAGTAGATGATGATGAATTAACAATATCTAAAGGAAAAGCTGGAGTTGTAATAGATGAAAATGCTTTTTTAGAAATTATAAAATATGAATTAAAAAATATAGATTCAAATGGAGATCAAACATTAGAAATACCAGTAGTAAATAAAGAACCAGAAGCAATAGATATAGAAAAAATTCATGATGAAATATGTAAAGAGCCACAAGATGCATATTTCACAAAAAATCCATTTGCGGTATATCCAGAGGTTAAAGGAATAAGTTTTGACTTAGAAAAAGCAAAAGAGATATTGCAAAAAGATAAAGATGAATATGTAATAAAATTAATAATTACAAATCCAAAAGTAACATTAGATAAAATTGGACCAGAAGCATTTCCAGATAAGTTAGCAACATTTTCAACAAGATATGATGTAAGTGACAAAGACAGAACAACAAACCTTGAATTAGCTTGTAGCAAAATAAATGGAACAGTAGTATTATCAGGAGATACATTCTCATACAATAAAGTCGTTGGGGCAAGAACAGCAGGAGCTGGTTACAAAAATGCGAAAATATATGAGGCTGGAAAAGTAGTTGATGGAATAGGCGGAGGAATATGTCAAATTTCTTCAACATTATATAATGCAGTATTAAATGCAAACTTAGAAATTGTAGAAAGAAAAAATCACCAATTTGTAACATCATATGTAGAACCAGGAATGGATGCAACAGTAGTATATGGATTAACAGATTTTAAATTTAAAAATACAAGACAATATCCAGTAAGAGTAGTTGCAACAGCAAAAAACGGAATTGCAACAGTAACAATATATGGAATAAAAGAGGATAAAGAATATACATTCAAATTTGATGTAAAAAGAGTTGCAACAATTCCAGTTACAACAGAATACATAGATGATAGTACATTACCAACAGGAACAGAAAAAGTTGAACAAAAAGGAACAAATGGATTAAAAACTGAAACATATATGACAAAATTATTAAATGGAAAAGTAATTTCTACAACATTAGTTTCTAAAGACACATATAATGCAATGACAAGAATAATTAGAAGAGGCACAGGACCAGCAATGACAACTAATACAGAAGATAATAAAACAACAGAAGTAACCTCAACAGAAACAACTACAACGCCACAAACAACAAATACAACAGAGACTCAAGAGCAACAACAAGCAACTGAATAGAAAGAAAAAATAAAAATTACACATGTTTTTAAAATATGTGTAATTTTTTGACTTTTTTACACATATTTATTACATAGAATAGTACAAAAGTTATACAAAATCGCTGTTGACAAATGAATAAAAAGATACTATAATAATCAATGTTAACAAATAAAAATAACATATGCGTTATTAGCTCAGTTGGTAGAGCAGCGGACTCTTAATCCGAAGGTCCAGGGTTCGACCCCCTGATGACGCACCAAAGTAGGCACTTTTATAAGTGTCTTTTTTATATTATAGGAAAGTTCTTCGAACTTCCTATAATATAAAATATATTGCAAAGAAATTTGCTTGGCAAATTTCGCGCACGAACAAAGACGCGGACTTTAGAATGTTATAAATAAGTGCAAATGTTATTAATGTCCGTTTTTGTTCTAAAAAAATTAACAAAAAAATCTTGAAAAAACACAAAAGTAGGATTATTATATAAAAGAAAACAAAAGATACCAAAAGATATCTAAACAACACTCGAAAAGGAGATAATAAAATTGATTAGATTATTTTTTATAAAAAACAAACTAAAAAACAAAAAATTAGTAAACAACAATGACCAAAAAATCCTAGAAAAATACAAAGAAATAGCACAAAAAGACAAAGAAGAAATATTACAAGAATTTAAAACTAATCAGCAAAAAGGCTTAACAAACAAACAGGCAGAAGAAAAATTAGAAAAAGATGGAGAAAATATTGTAGTAAAAGACGAAAAACATTCATGGTTTTACTTTTTTATAAACTCATTTAAAGATAAATTTATATTAATTTTATTAATTTTAGCAATAATAAATAAACTTGTTGGTGACGATACATTAGGAACAGTAATAATTTTTGCAATAGGATTTGTAAGTGCAATGATAAAATTTGCACAAAATTATTCTACATACAAATTTAATAGAAAACTAAAAAGCGAAATGTTTTCAACAGCAACAGTTATAAGAAATGGAAAACCACAAACAATAAAAACAGAAAAAGTAGTAAAAGGAGATATAATCCAACTAAATGCAGGATCAATAATACCAGCAGATGTAATGATAATAGAAAATAAAGATTTATTTTTGAACCAATCTGTATTTACAGGAGAAAGTGCACCAGTAGAAAAAACAAATAAATTCAACAATACAAGCGAAATATTTTCACTTTCTAACATATGTTTAATGGGAACAAGTGTAATAAGTGGAAATGCAACAGCAGTTGCAATAAATACAGGATTTTCAACATACTTGGGAAGTATGGGAAAACAAATAGATAACAAAAGAGAAATTACAAACTTTGAAAAAGGAATGAATGGAATTACAAAATTACTTATAAAATATATGGTTGTAGTTTCAATTGCAGTATTTATAATTTATGCATTTATACGTAAAGATATCTTAGAAGCTATACTATTTGCATTATCAGTAGCAGTAGGAATTACGCCAACAATGTTACCAATGATAGTAAATGTAAATTTAACAAAAGGAACTAAAACACTAGCTAAAAAGAAAACATTAGTAAAAAATATTCAGGCAATTCAAAACCTAGGGGCAATTGATATTTTATGCACAGATAAAACAGGAACATTAACATTAGATAAAATTGTATTACAAAAATATATAAATGTAGAAGGGAAAGAAGATATATCAATATTAGAATATGCGTTTTTAAATAGTTATTACAGTACAGGAATGAAAAACTTAGTAGACAAAGCGGTAATTACTTACGGAATTGAGCATAAAGTAAAAGAACAAGTTGAAGGATATGAAAAAATAGACGAAATCCCATTTGATTATACAAGAAAAAAAGTAAGTGTTGTTGTAAAACATGATAATCATTATAGAATAATAACCAAAGGGGCTCTAGAAGAAGTATTAAAAAGCTGTACAAAAGTGAAAATAAATGGAGACCATAAATCATTAACAAAAGAAATGATAGAAAATATAAACAAAAATGCTCAAGACCTTGCAAAACAAGGAATGCAAGTAATTGCATTAGCATCAAAAAGGGAATACAGAGGAAAAGACATATTTAACAGCGACGACGAAAAAGATATGACATTTATAGGTTTTGTAGCATTTTTAGACCCACCTAAAAAAGAAGTAAAAGAAACAATAAAAAAATTAAAAGAATATGGAATTACAACAAAAATATTAACAGGTGACAATCAATACGCAACAGAAAATATCTGTAATTTAGTAGGAATAGAAAATTCAAAAATACTAATAGGAGCAGATATAGACAAAATGCCAGATGGAGAACTTGCCAAAAAAGTCGAGGAAGTAAATGTATTTGCAAGAATGAATCCATTGCAAAAAGAAAGAATTATTAAGATATTAAGAAAAAATGGATATGTAGTAGGCTATATGGGAGACGGAGTAAATGATGCACCATCATTACATAATGCAGATGTTGGAATATGTGTAAACACAGCAACAGACATTGCAAAAGAGGCAAGTGACATTATATTACTAGAAAAGAGTTTAAAAGTAATATTTAATGGAGTAATAGAAGGAAGAAAAGTATATGGAAATATTATAAAATATATGAAAATGGCCTTAAGCTCAGACTTTGGAGATGTATTTAGTATATTTATAGCAAGTATTTTCTTACCATTTTTACCATTATTACCAATACAAATGTTAATTCAAGACTTTTTATATGATTTTTCACAAATAGGAATACCTTATGACAATGTAGACGAAGAATTTTTAAGAAGACCTAAAAAGTGGGATACAAAAGGATTAGGAACATTTATGAATGTAATGGGACCAGTTAGTTCTATAATAGATGTGTTAGCATTTTTAGCATTTTGGTTTATATTAGGATATAATGGAACAGTAAGTGAAAGCTATTTCCAAACAGCATGGTTTGTAGAATGCTTAATTAGTGAAACATTAATAATTCATTTTGTAAGAACATCAAAAGTACCATTTATACAATCAAAAGCAAACCCAATATTAACAGGATTAACTTGTGTTACAATAATTGGAACAATATTAGCACCAATAGTATTACATAATATACCGGCATTCCATTTTGAAATAATGCCACCAATTTATTACGCAATAGTTGCAGGACTAACAGCTTTGTATGTAATTTTAGTACAGTTTGTAAAGAAAATATATATTAAAAAAGTTGGGGATTGGTTATAGAATAAAAAGTGGCCAGGGACAATATAAAACTAGAAATAGATCTAACCAAAAGAATTGATTTTAGAAAAAGACGATTCAAAATGAAGTCTTTGCAAAAGTCAGTTCTTTTTTTGTGCAAAAATAAATTCAAATTTTAGGAATATATGGAAAAAAGGTAGCATATAATATTGCATAAAAGAAATAAAAGATGGGAGGATTTGTTAAAAAATGATGCAAAAACTAATTACAAGAGAAGCTTTGCAAAAGACAAAGCACAAGAAAATAGGGAGCATAATCACTCTAATTTTATTAATAGCATTATTGTTTCCTATAAAAATATTTGCTGCCGAAAATAATACTGCAATTATTCATTCAGAAAGTGGAGATTATGTAGTATATGTAAAAGACATAAAAGAAAAATTCAAATTTGCAATAACAAATATGCAAAATGCAGACAAAATGCAACTAAAATATGTGACATCAAGTAAAGATGAACAAGGAGAAAATGTAATATTTATTTCTAAAGAAAAATATGAAAGTTTAACTCAAAAAGGGGAAAATACAAAAAGCTATATTTATGTAAAAGATATGAACGGAGAAGATAAAATTGAAGGACAAGAAATTGATTTTGCAAATGCAGTAGAACAAAGTCAATTACAAGAAACTGAAACATTAACTAAAAGAATAGCAACTAAAACAGCTAAAAACTTAAAAACTATTGAAAAAGAAGAAGACGGAGTAAAAGTAACAACAACTTTAGGAGGATTAAAAATAACGGAAAAAGATGGGAAATATGAGTATTCATTAAACAAAGTAGAAGAAGGAGAATATAAAGAATTAGAAAATATTGCAAATAATATAAATACAAATGCAGATAAAATGGATACGGTAGAAAAAATTAAAACTTATAAAAGCTTTTACAATTTATACAATAATTTATTAAAAATACAAAACTGGAGAGAAGTTCAAGATAGCCAAATAATACAACCAGAAGATTCTAATAAAGGAGATACATATATTATATTTTTAAATAAAATAGCAGAAGATGGAACACAAACACAAGATGTAAAATTTTTAACAACAAATGTAACTGAAAAAGAAGGTGAAACAATAGAAACAAGTGTTGAACCAATTACAGTGAAAGAAGCAAAAAAGTTACCAATTACAGGAGAAAGCCTTGCTTTATTTATAGTATTAGCAGTAATATCAATAGTTGCAACTATTGTATATTTTAGAGTGAAGAAGTTAAAAAATGAAAACACTAAAAACTAATTTAAAAATAAAAATATATAAAATAATTTTTACAATACTTATTTTAAGTGGAGTAGTAACAATAATATTAATTGGAATCAAATATTTAGGAGATTACAAAATAGAAAAAGAAAACAAAGAAATATTAGAAACATTTTCTAAAACAGATTTTAGCGACTTAGGAGTTGAAACACAAGAAACAGAAGAAAATTATACAGAGGCCCAAAAATTGAGACAAGTAGATAAAAGCAATGCAACAACATTAAAGCAACAAACAGAAATAAATGGATATAAAATAATTGGAATAATATCAATTCCAAAAATAAATATAAAATACCCTATTTTAGAAGTGGAAAATCCAACACCAGAAGATGCAAAAGGACCTATGAAATATGGGATAATAAAATATTGGGGAAAAGGTATAAATGACTACGGAAATCTATCATTAGCAGGGCACAATAAATATAATGGAACTATGTTTGGAAAACTTAAAAATTTAAGTTTAGGAGACATAGTAGAATTAACAAATTTAAATAAAACTACAATGAGATACAAAATAAATGACATCATTAAGACCACACCTAATGATATATCTATTTTACAAACAAAAGATAATAGTATAAGAGAACTAACTTTAATAACATGTACAAATGGAAATAAAGAAAGGCTTGTAGTAAAAGCAAAAGAACAGACATAAAGAAAATATAAAATGCAATTCTAAAAAATAAACAAGCAAATAACAAGCTCAAAAGTAAAGGAGGAAAAGTAATGGCTATATATAAAAAAAAGCCAAATAAAAAAATAGCAATCATGTTAATGTTGGCAACTATCTCAATATTAATGATTGCAACAACGCAAAGGGTAATACCAATACAAAGTGAACAAATAAAAGAAAAGGCATTAACAATAAGTGAATTAGAACAAAAAACACAATCTGGTAATAATCAATCCACAACTAATGAACAAACTGTGGAAAACTTAGAAGAAAACAAGATAATTCAGACACAAAATGTTGAAAGAACCAAAAAGATAAAAACGAAGAAAGTTAACAAAGAATGGCGTTTAATGGAAATAAAGGCTAAGAATTTTGCTACAAAATTATATGTGGATAAAAGTAAAAAGCCAAACCTAGATGTTACTAAAACCAGAACAAGTATAGAAGATAAAGACAAGGCAGAAAATCCACAATTTGTAGATCAAGAGGGAGATGTTATAAATTACAGCATTGTAATAACAAATAAAAGTAAAGCAAAAACAAGTGAAAATATAAAATTAACAGATGACCACGATGTTGTAGTTACAGAAGTTAAAATCGCCGGAAAAACAATTGATATAAACAACAGAAACAATAATATAAAAGCAGGAGATGACCTATTAGAAGGGCTAACAACAAAAGGCTTAAAAACAAATGAAACAATAGAAATCCAAGTAAAATATACAGTAAATAAAGAAGATTTAGCAACAGCTTTAGCTGGAGATAAAAAGATAATAAACACAGCAACAGCGACTTTAGAGGATGAAGAATATATTGGAAAAGATAATGTAAATGGGGAAAATAAAGACAAAGAAGGAACAGATGTAAAAAATAGATATTCATATACAGTAAATTATTATGAAAATGGAGAATTAGCTGAAACAACCTCAGAAGAAGCAGCAGAAGGTGCTGATATCAAATACAGTGAAACAAGAGAAGGTTTTGAATTTATTAAAACAGAAGGAGATAAAGTTGTAACATCAACAGGGGGAAATATTTTAAACGTATACTTTGGAAAACCTGAAATTACTGTACAAAAAACAGGTACAAAAACAATAAATGCAGGAAATGAAATAGAATATACAATAACAGTAAAAAATAGCGGATATATTTCAGCTAATAGGGTTATAGAAGACGAATTAAAAGGAACAAAATATATAGAAAATTCTGCAACAATTGATAACCAAAAAGCTGAGCCAGAAATCTCACAAAAAGATACAAACCAGTTATTGAGCTGGAATATAGAAATAGGGGCAGGCAGTGAAAACCAAGTAGCTCAAAAAACAATAAAATATAGGGTTAAATCAGAAAACAATGCATTTGGAGAAAAAATAGAAAACACAGCAGAAGTAAAAATTAGTAAAGACTCAAAAGAAATTGAAGACAGCTCTACAACTGCAACAAATGTAAATGAAATAAATGTAGAATATAATGAATATAAAGAAGGTCAAAAAGGAGAAGATTTAAATATAATCTTTATAGTTGACAATTCTTCAAGTATGAACCAAACAGCAGGAACAGCATATGTAAATAAAGAACAATGGTGCCCAATTGCTCCAAGTGATAGAGAAAAAACAAAAATAGCTAATGCTAAAAAAGCAATAGCAAACTTTATAGACAATCAAAATGGTAAAAATACTGATATGAGAGTAATTACATTTAACACATCAAGCACAGAAGAAAAGTCAGACTTAAAAACATTAAAAGAAAAAGTTGACGAATCTCAAGTAAGAGATTTTATGGACGGAAAATATGCAAATATAAACAATGAATGGGTTAGTGTTGTAAAAGCATCAGACGGAAATTATTACACTTATGAATATAAAACAATTAAAACAGGTGCAGTGTCTGTAGGAACAAATGAAACATCAAATGCCAGCTTAAAAGCAGCTGTAAATGATATTTCAATTAGTGATGAGCAAGGAGGTCTAGGAACAAATATAGTTCCAGCATATAATTTGATATTAAATAATCAATCAACTTATTTAAGCCAAACAAAGAAAAATATCATCATTGTATTAGCAGATGGCGAATTTAACGATTCATATAATGGAAACAAATTGACAACATTAAAAAGCAAAGCCCAAGAAATTTACAGTATAGGATTTGGAACTGCGTATAATGAAAGTTCATTAAAGAAGGTTTCTACAAACAATACATGTTATAAAGCAACAAATTCTTCAACATTATTAGATAAATTTAATGAAATTTTATCAACAGCAACAGGAAACAAACAAAATAAAACAACAGTAAAAGGTAGAGTGCAATTTGATGAAGCAACAAATGAAATAAAAGTTTCAGAAGATTGCCCAATTAAAGTAACTTATAAAACAGGAAATACAGAAAACACACTATTTGAATGCAAATCAGAAAGTGATTTTGAAAAATATGGTTTGACTTTGTCTGCAAATAAAAAAGTAATAACTTGGGATGCTAAAAAATATGTGGCAAACCAAAACAAACCGGTTCCTACAACTGAAATTAAAATTGTTTATTATATAAAATCAAATGTATAATTCAAATTCAATATATACTATTTAATTAAATAGTATATATTGAATTTTTTTAACCTAAAAACAATAAAAAATTATCTTAGAATAATAGGGCCAAATACTTATTAACATTGACAAATAGCCAAAAACAGGCTACAATAATATTATTGGGAGTATAAAAATATACTAATAAAATTGAAATAGAGGTGATGGATTTGCTAAAAATATATAACACAGATATCGAAACAAATGAATTTCGAGAATTAAAAGAATTTAAAAAAGGATCATGGATTAATTTGGTAAATCCGTCGGAAAATGAAATAAAAAAAGTATGTGAAAGTGTACAAATACAAGAAGATTTTATTAGAGATGCACTAGATTTTGAAGAAAAAGCTAGGATTGACCATGAAGAAGATGACGATACTACACTTTTTGTTGTTGATGTGCCAATTACAGAAAATGGAGAAGAAGGAGAAGTGATTTATAGCACTTTACCTTTAGGAATGATAGTTGTTAGAGATGATTTTTTTATAACGGTTTCTTTAAGGAAAAATAAAATTATAGAAAGTTTTGAAAAAAGAAAAATAAAAAATTTCCAAACATATAAGAAAACAAGATTTATTTTCCAAATATTATATTTAAACTCATCATTTTATTTGAGTTATCTAAAACAAATAAATAAAGAAACAGAAGTAGCAGAATATATATTAAAAAATTCAATGAGAAATAAAGAATTGCTAAAGATGCTAACATTAGAAAAAGGTTTAGTATATTTCACAACATCTTTAAAATCAAATGAATTAGTCATGGAAAAAACTTTAAGAGGTAAAATAATAAAATTGTATGAAGAAGATGAAGAAATACTAGAAGATGCCATCACAGAAAATAGACAGGCGATAGAAATGGCACAAATATATAATAATATTTTAAATGGTACAATGGATGCATATGCATCAATTATTTCTAATAATATGAATGGTGTAATGAAAACATTAACATCAATTACAATTATCTTGGCTGTACCAACAATGATATCAAGCTTTTGGGGGATGAACGTAAATTTACCATTACAAAATAATCCACTTGGTTTTATAGTGATGATATCAATCTCTATAATACTTACATTATTTGTATCTTGGTGGTTAAGAAGAAGAAATATGTTATAATTAATAAACAACCTATTGTAATTGTTTATTAAAATTTACAAAAATAATAAGAGGTGGTAACTATTGTAAGTTCCACCTCTATATTTTTATAATAGTAAAGTTATATAGCTTTTATAAATGGAGTTAAAATTAATCACTCAAAATTTTTGTGATTCTGCCAAGTTCAGTTTTCATTAAATTATATATTTTTTCTGTTATAGAATCATCCAAATTATTTTCATAATTATATATTGTTTTATTAATATCAAGAATTTTCATTTTATGCTTTGAAACAGAAGTATCTTTGTACATATAAATTGGAACATAATCATAATTATCTATTGTAATAGAACCATCTGTATGTTTAGTTATTTTTAAATTTAAAATAATGGAATCCCTAGTGTTTACAGCATTTTGATCACAAATAAAATTGCCTAAAGCATACACTACAAAGCCATCACGAGTAGATCCATCTTCTAAAGTAACAGTCCTTTTTTCCATAGGTTGAATAACATGTGGGTGATTTCCAATGATAACATTTACACCATTTTGAAATAAGAAATCAGCAAGTTCTTCTTGCTCAGAATTTTGTTTTGTTTGGTATTCTGTACCCCAATGCATACAAGCAACAATCATATCAGCATTTTGATTTTTAGCAGTTTCTATATGTTTTTTAATTAAATCTTTATCTATTAAATTAATGCAAAATTTTTTGTCAGAAGGAACTGAAATACCATTAGTTCCATATGTATAATCAATAAATGCAATTTTCACACCTTTTACATATTTTATTAAAACTTTATCTTGGTCTTCTTGAGTTTTATAAGTACCTAAATGGGAAATATCAGCTTTATCTAATACATCAATAGTTCTAGAAAGACCGCTAAAACCCATATCTAAAGCATGATTTCCGGCTGTAGATAATACATCAACACCAATACTTTTCAAAGAATCAGCTAAACTATCAGGTGAGTTAAAAGTTGGATAATTACTGTAACCTCTATCTTCACCAGCAAAACTTGTTTCTAAATTTCCAATGCAAATATCAGCAGTTTTGGTGTATGAAGAAATATTATCAAATACATATGAAAAATCATAAGTGCCAGTATCACTGTCGTAAGCATCCATATATTGAGTATTATGACACATGACATCTCCAATAGCTGTTAGCGTAAAAGTTGTATCAGTTTCTTCTTTTTGATTTTCTTGAACATTATTAGAAGAATCTTGTTCTTCTTGTTTTTCGGTTTCAATTTCTTGTTTTGATGTCTCAACTAAATTTTTATAGTCATTTTTGTTTTTTAAATAATTAAAAGCTATAACACCTGTAAAAATAATTAACAAAATGCAAATAATTATAATTAATATATTTCTTGTCTTGGTAAGGTTAATATCAGTGTGTAAATTAGCTTTATTACGACGTCTGTTTCTACTATTATTTCTCATTTTTTCCCCCTTATTATAATAATAACAAATTATCATAAATAACAAAAAAATTCAAGATTATAAATATTTTAATCTTGAATTTTTATATTACATGTAGATATTTTTAGTTTCTAAATTAATATTTTATAAATATAAAATATTCTTAAAAAACAAAAAACAACAATATACGACATATATGCCATGATATCGTAAAATAATTCCACCACAAGAAAACACAATGCAAGTAAAAATAGGTGCATATTAGAATTGCTTTTTAGTGTAAAATAACTGCAAAGGAGGCTAGAGATGAACAAGTTAAAAATACCTAAAAATCATAGTGGAATTAGTAAAACACTTAGACTACCTGAAAATATTGTAGATGATATACAATTATTAGCAGATATAAAAAATTTATCATTTAATAAAGTTGTAATATCATTGCTTGGATTTAGTTTACAAAATTTAGATGAAAACGATAAAAAAGAATTAGAAAAAATAAAAAAGTAGTAAAATAGAAAATGTCTATATAGGCATTTTTTATTTGTAATCTAATATAAAATAGTAACATTAACATCATAATCGAGATAAAAAACAATTTTATCTTTTTCAAAAGAAACATTATAAACTTGATTAATATTAAATTTAAAATAATAATTATTAGATGAATCCATAATAGTTAATAAATCAAGATTTAATAAATATTTAAAAGAATTTATAATTAAACTACTTTCTAAACATCCAGATAAACTTAAGTTTACTTTTTTATGTAATAAACTATTAAAAAGATTTTCTATTTTTAAAAATTGATTATTATTCATAATTACATACAACTCCTATACTTATAATATTTTGAGCAAAACTCAATAAAATATTCTATATAAAAAGACTTTTGTAAATTATATTTTAATAAATGCTAAATAGTCAATTTTAATTTTTCAAGCTAATAACTTATTTAATAAATAAATGACCAATTTTTCTTTCTTTTTTAAGAAATAGCTTGTTTTTTCATTTTTATAGCATAAATAAAATAAAACAACATATAATAAGAAAGATAAAGCAAAAGGAGGAAAAGAATGAAAGTAATTGATAAAATTGCATTAGTATTAATAATAATTGGTGCTATAAATTGGGGACTAATAGGATTTTTCAAATTTGATTTAGTAGCAACAATATTTGGTGAAATGTCAATAATATCTAGAATAGTATATGGATTAGTTGGAATATCTGGATTATGGGGAATAAAATTATTATTTGATGATTAAAAAAATAATATATCGATCACTTTAGGCTTTTGCAATTCAAAAGTGGTCGATTTTTATTTGTCTATAATATTTTGCCAATTAATAAAAATTTGAAAAAATCAAACAAAAAATTCTCTTATATGATATAATTATACAAAAAATATAGGAGGAGTTTTTTATGAACAAGAAAAAAACATTTAAAATTATTTTATTAATCATATTAATAGTACTAGCTATATTTGTACTCTATACTCTAAGGAATTTTATTATAGTAAAAAGTTTGCAAAATAAAATAGCACAATATACATCTATTTCAAACTTTTCAGCAACAATAAATCAAACATTTACAGATGACAGTACGAATGTTTTAATAAATTATTATCAAGATGGAAACAAGCAAGCTGTGATTTTACAAAGGACAGATTCTAATGGAGAAGTAATAAAAATGTCACAATATAATAATGGTGAAAGATGTGATGTTTTCTGGGATGCAAAGGATTCTAAAACAGCACAATTAAATGCTGCTAATACAATAAGTGTACAATTAACAAACTCTTTAGAAACAGACAATGACTGGCAAACACTATTAGCTTGTACATTTGCAGTAATAAAATCTACTAATTATAACGGAAAAGACTGTTATTCTATAACTAATTATATGTCACCTCTTTTTATGAATGGAACTGAAAAAAATGAAGTATATGTAGATAAAGAAACAGGAATTGCTATAAAAAATATTATGGATAACCAAATAACAGAAAAAGAATACAATTTTAATACTGTAGATGAGGCTGTATTTACAGAGCCAGACATTGGACAATACACTTTAAAATAAAATGCTAATATGAATATTTTATTAAAAATTGACATATAATAAAATGTGTGCTAATATAATTATAGCAATTGCAATAAATGTTTCAATGAGTAACAAAAAAAGACTAGGAGTCGGCTAAACTTACCTAGTCTTTTTCTATGCTAATCATCAAAGTCTTTTACAATTAAGTAAATAACATATAATGCTAGCAATTTTATAAATGGTTTCAATGAGCAACCTCCTTACTGCCTCTAAGCAAGTAGGCAACAATAATATACATTAATGGAATAGCGTTGTCAACATGAACCTTGAAAATACAAGAAAAATATAGTATAATACCAAAGACTAATAACTAGGAGGAAGTAAAATGTTAAGTGCAAATAATGTAACCGTTAGATTTGGGAAAAGAGTATTATTTGAAGATGTTAATATAAGATTTGCAAAAGGAAACTGCTATGGAATTATAGGAGCAAATGGAGCTGGTAAATCAACATTTTTAAAAGTGTTATCAGGAGAGTTAGAGCCAAGTAAAGGTGATGTATCTTTAGAAAAAGGTGAAAGACTTTCAATGTTAAAGCAAGACCACTATGCTTTTGAAGAATTTACAGTAATAGATACAGTAATAATGGGAAATAAAGAATTATATGACATAATGAAAGAAAAAGAAGCAATATATGCAAAACCAGATTTCTCAGAAGAAGATGGAATGAAAGCTGCAAAATTAGAAGAAAGATTTGCAGAACTAGATGGATGGAATGCAGAATCAGATGCAGCAAAACTTTTAAATGATTTAGGAATTATTCCAGAAAACCATTATAAATATATGAAAGAAATAGAAGCAAGAGATAAAGTAAAAGTGCTATTAGCACAAGCTTTATTTGGAAATCCAGATGTATTGTTACTAGACGAGCCTACAAATGACTTGGATTTAAAGAGTATTGAATGGTTACAAGAATTTTTAATAGATTTCGAAAACACTGTAATAGTAGTATCACATGATAGATATTTCTTAAACAAAGTTTGTACATATATAGCAGATGTTGACTTTGGAAAAATAAAAGTATATCCAGGAAACTACGATTTCTGGTATGAATCAAGTCAACTAGCACAAAAACAAGCAAGAGAGCAAAACAAGAAAAAAGAAGAAAAAATCAAAGAATTACAAGACTTTATTGCAAGATTTAGTGCAAATGCATCAAAATCAAAACAAGCAACATCAAGAAAGAAAACATTAGAAAAAATTCAATTAGAAGAAATAAAACCATCAAACAGAAAATATCCATATGTAGACTTCAAACCTGATAGAGAACCAGGAAAAGAAATTTTACAAGTAAAAAATGTATCTAAAACAGTAGATGGAGTAAAATTATTAGACAACATATCTTTTAGTGTAAAAGAAGGAAATAAAATAGCATTTTTAGCAGACAATGAACTTGCAAAAACAATATTATTCCAAATAATTGCAGGAGAACTAGAACCAGACGAAGGAAAAATCGAATGGGGAACAACAATAACAACAAATTATTTTCCAAAAGATAATAACTACTTGTTTGAAACAGATGAAAACATAACAGAATGGTTAAGAAAATACTCAAAAGACCCAGACGAAACATATATAAGAAGCTTTTTAGGAAGAATGTTATTCTCAGGAGATGAAGCATTGAAAAAAGTAAATGTATTGTCAGGTGGAGAAAAAGTAAGATGTGTATTATCAAAAATGATGCTATCAGGAGCAAACTTCCTAATATTTGATGAACCAACAAACCATTTAGATATGGAAAGTATTACATCTGTAAATGAAGGAATGAAAAAATTTACTGGAAATATTTTATTCACATCACATGACCATGAATTAACACAAACAGTTGCAAATAGAATAATCGATATAAAAGAAAACGGCGAAGTGATAGATAGAGAAATAACATATAATGAATATTTAGGAGTAGAATGATTTTGGGGACGGAGCAAAAAATCATTTTAATATATGCTAAGAGAATAGCGTATAAAAGTATAATCGTGTTTTAGAAAATAAAATTAGATAATGTGGATTTTATTATAATAATTTAAAGTGCAAAATATTAAATGTGAAATTTACATAAAATTCACAAAATAAAAATTAAATAAACATATTTGAATTGTAAAAAGAAGTAAAAAGATAAAAGAAAGTGAGTGATAAAAATATCAAGACAAGTTCGAAAAAATCTGAATACTTCTTTTTTTCATGTTATGATACAAGGAATTAATAAAGAAAGTATTTTTAAAACAGAAAACTACATAAGAAGATATTTAAAAATATTGGAGAAAACACAAAAAGAAAGAAAAGTAGAAATTATAGCATACTGTATAATGAACAACCACGCACACCTGTTAATTAGGACAGACAATATAGAAGAACTATCAAAATTCATGCAAAAAACCAATGGAATGTATGCACAATATTATAATTTTATGCAAGAAAGGGTAGGATATGTTTTTAGAGATAGATACAAAACTCAGCCTATAATGAGTCAAAGACAATTAATACAGTGTATAAAGTATATACATCAAAATCCAGTAAAAGCAGGATTAGTAAAAGATGCTGGAAAATATAAATTTTCATCATATAAATATTTAAAAAGTCAAGAAAATCAAACAGAAGGTATTTTTTCAAAACAAGAATTAAAATTTATTTTAGAATCTTCAATTCAATATGGAAATTTTATAGATATTGAAAACAATCCAAATGAAATTATTAATAATTTAATAGAAGAATTTTTAAGAAAAGAAAATGTAAAAGTATTTGAAATTTTTGAGAAAAATGATATACTAAAAAGGCTAATAAAATATCTAAAGGAAGAACACAGCATAAAATATACAGACATAATGAAAAAATTTGATATTACAAAAGGGGTAATGGAGAGACTAAAATAAATTTACATTATGAGTTTAAGATACAGAAAATCGTAATTTAAAAGAGTTAATAAAAAATCAATTTAATGACAAAAGTAATTTTATAAAATGATTTTTTGCTCCGTCCCCAAAATCATGAAAGGAAGAAAAAATGGATAAAATAGTAGTAACAATTGCACAAGAACTAGGTGTAAAAAATTCACAAGTAGAAAACACAATCAAATTAATTGACGAAGGCAATACAATTCCATTTATCGCAAGATATAGGAAAGAAGTAACAGGAGGACTAAGTGACGAAACATTAAGAGATTTAGGAGAAAGATTAACATATTTAAGAAATTTAGAGCAAAGAAAAGAAGAAATCATAAAATCTATAGATGAACAAGGAAAACTAACAGACGAAATTTTACAAGCTGTAGCTATTGCAAAAACCTTGGCAGAAGTAGAAGATATTTATAGACCATATAAACAAAAAAAGAAAACAAGAGCAACAGTTGCTAAAGCTAAGGGATTAGAGCCACTTGCTGATATTATTTTAGAACAAAAGGAAACAAAAGATATAAATGAAATTGCAAAACAATATGTAAATATTGACAGCCTATCAGAAGAAGATAAGAAAAATAAGGACAAAGTTGTAGCAACCGCAGAAGATGCAATACAAGGAGCTTTAGATATTATTGCTGAAACAATTTCAGATAATGCAAAATACAGAAAAGAAATTAAAAAATTATGTTATAGAGAAGGAACAATTGTAACAAAAGCTTCAAAAGCAGAGGAAAAGTCAAATTATGAAATGTATTATGAATATCAAGAAGCTTTAAAATACATTCCAAGCCATAGAATTTTGGCAATAAACCGTGGCGAAAAAGAAGGCTTTTTAAAAGTTTCTTTGGATAAACCAGAAGAAAAAATATTAAAATATATTGAAAGAGACATATTAAAAGGTGAAACTCAATTCACACAAATGCTTAAAGACACAATTTTAGATAGTTTCAAAAGATTAATTGAACCTTCAATAGATAGAGAAATCCGTTCAGATTTAACAGAAAAAGCTGAAGAAAAAGCTATAAAAGTATTTGGTAAAAACTCTAAACAATTGTTGTTAGGGGCACCAATAAAGGGAAAAACTGTTATGGGATTTGACCCTGCATATAGAACAGGTTGTAAAATTGCAGTTATAGACGAAACAGGAAAAGTTTTAGACTATACAACAGTATATCCAACAGAACCTCAAAATGATGTTGAAGGTGCTAAAAAAGAACTTCTAAAATTAATTGACAAAGATAAAATTGATATGATTGCAATTGGAAATGGTACAGCCTCAAGAGAATCTGAAATGTTTGTTTCAGACATGATAAAAGAAGCATCAAGACCGGTTCATTATGTAATTGTAAGTGAGGCAGGAGCATCAGTATATTCTGCATCAAAACTTGCAACAGAAGAATATCCAGATATAAATGTATCAATAAGAGGAGCTATTTCTATTGCTAGACGTTTACAAGACCCACTTGCAGAACTTGTAAAAATAGACCCTAAAGCTATTGGTGTAGGACAATATCAACATGATGTAAACCAAAAGAAATTATCTGAAAGCCTAACAGCTGTAGTAGAAGATAGTGTTAATAAAGTAGGAGTAGATGTAAATACAGCAACACCATCACTTTTATCTTATGTATCAGGAATTAATAATACAATAGCAAAAAATATTGTAAAATATAGAGACGAAAATGGAAAATTAAAAAATAGAAAACAATTATTAAAAGTACCTAAATTAGGAAAAGTAGCATTTGAACAATGTGCAGGTTTCTTAAGAATATTAGACGGCGATAATCCTTTAGAAGTAACAGCAGTTCACCCAGAAAGTTATGAAGCAACAGAAAAACTATTAGAAACAATAGGATTTGATAAAAAAGATCTAAAAGACAAAGAAAAACTAGAAGAATTAAGAAAAAAACTAAAAACAATAAATGTAGAAGAAATGGCTAAACAACTAGAAATAGGCGAAATGACATTATCAGACATAGTAGAAGAATTATCAAAACCAGGAAGAGACCCTCGTGAAGATATGCCAAAACCTATTTTGAGAAGTGATGTTTTAAAATTAGAAGACTTAAAAGAAGGAATGGTATTGACAGGCACAGTAAGAAATGTAATTGATTTTGGAGCATTTGTAGATATCGGAGTTAAACATGACGGACTTATACACATTTCAGAAATGAGTGATAAGTTTATAAAAAATCCATCAGATTTAGTTTCAGTAGGTGATATTGTAAAAGTAAAAGTTATTAAGATAGATAAAGATAGACAAAAAGTTGGATTATCAATGAAAGTTTAAAAGCCGAAAACGTAATATTTTGTTTTACTAATAAGTTTCATTGACAAGTTTTGACAATTAGTTTAATATATAAATGCCGACTTGCTTAGAGGCAGGAAGGAGGTTTAATCTTGAAAGACTTTGTTGAGCTGATAAAGCTTATATTGATTTACTACATAGTAAAGCAACTAAGTAAGTAGCAAAAGAAAAGACTAGGAAAATGTTTTAGCCGACATTCCTAGTCTTTTTTTGTTTAATCTTTAATTGACTTTGTTTTGCGATTTGCTATAATTATATTAGCACATATTTTATTATATGTCAATGTTTTTTTAATATGCAGTATTTAATCAACCATATACTTATTCCTAATTTCCTCAATTTCATCATAATGATTTCTCAAAATATCCAAGAAAACATCATCAATATTAGGATCAAATTGAGTACCTCTGAACTTCTCAAACTCAGCAATAACAACATCAATAGGCAAAGAATCTCTGTAAGCACGTTTTGAAGTCATTGCATCAAAACTATCAGCTACAGCTGCAATTCTAGCCAAATATGGAATATCTTCACCAGCTAATCTGCTAGGATATCCTGTACCATCATATTTTTCATGGTGATGTTCTACAATTGGCAAAATATTTTGGAAAATTTTTGCGTGTGATAAAATGTGCACACCAATATTAGGGTGTTGTTTAATTTGAGAATATTCATCATCATCAAGTTTTCCGTTTTTTTGTAAAATTGCATCAGGCACGCCGATTTTTCCAATGTCATGGAATAAACCACCGATTTTTAATGTGTCTAAATCAGCTTCTGGCAATCCTAAATATTTTCCTATAAGAACAGAATATTCAGAAACACGGTCAGAATGACCTCTTGTATATGTATCTTTGGCCTCTACAGTATAACGTAAAGTTTGGATACTCTCTAAATAAGCTTGTTCTAATTTTTCATATGTATCAGATAATTCTTCATTAATACTTTTAATTTGATTCATTTGAGCAATAGATTTTATACCAGACTCAATTAATAATAATAATTGGTCAAATTTGTCACTTTTTTCACAATAACCTTGAATGTCTAATCTTCTAATTGTTTCTAAAGGTGGAGCTAAATCCTTGTGACCTGTTAGTAACAATATATATAAATCTTTGTTAAATTTTCTAATTTCCTCAACAACTTGATCACCGTGAATGGGTGTCATAATAAAGTCAAGAACCATTAAATCAAAATGTTCATTTTTAACTTTTTCTATTGCCTCAAGTGGGTCAGTAACACCAACAAATTGGTATCCAGACCTTTTCAAAAATATTGATAAAGAATCTACAATTCCTTCCTCATCATCAACAGCTATAATTTTGTAACCATTGTTTTCAGAGTTTTGAATGTTTTGTAATCCTTTTCTCATATGTTTTACCTCATAATTAATAATATATTTTCATAGACATTATATTAATAAAAATAATAAAAAGCAAGGGTTTTAAGTAATATTTTTTACTTAAAACCCTTATATAAGTTTAATATACAGTTTTTAACAATATAATTTATAGTGGTAAAGTAATAGTAAAAGTAGTACCTTGACCTTCAACAGAATCAAATGTTATATCTCCACCAAAGTGAGCTTTTATTGTTGAATATGACATATATAATCCAAGACCAGTACCGTTTTTTCCTTTAGTTGTAATCATTTCCTTGAATAATTTATCTTTAACTTTTTTAGGCAAACCACAACCATGATCTCTAATTGATATATATAAATTTTTATCATCATTTTCAACTATCAAATCAATAGTTTGATTTGTTTTTCCTTCATAAGATTGAATTGCATTTGAAATCATATTATTAATAACTTGAACAAGACTATTAACATCACCATTAATTTGAGTATGTTCATTTGACTTCATAACGACATTTAAATAAATAATTGCATTTTTAAGTTCATGCCTCATTAAAATATTAACTCTTTTAATTAACTCTTCTACATCAAATGTCATGTTTTCTGTTTCAGATAAAGTAACAGCTTGACCTTTAACAGCAGTAATAATATCTGACATATATGATGTGTAATCTTTTATTTTAACAACCCAAGAATCCATATCTTTTGCAATATCATGATGATCTTGACTATTTACTTCAGGGTCATCAATTGAAGAATCATATTCTTTAATTAAATCAGTTAATCCTTCAGCAGCACCAGATATCGACATTATAGGTGTTTTTAAGTTATGTGCAATTCCACCAATTAATTGTCCAAGTGAAGCTAAACGTTCCCTTTCCATAAGCATAGACTGATTATTTTGAATTTGAGTAATTTGTTCATGAGTTAATGCTTGAACCTTGTTAAAGGCAATTACTAAATCACCAAATTCATCATTAGAAATCACAGGCAATTTTTTGTTATATAATAATTTAGAATTATTTGAAATATTATTAAGTCCATCTGTAACAGTTTTAATATCTTGTGAAAGTGATTTTGAAAAATAATATAAAACAAAACTTACAAGAATCATTAAAACAATAGCATTAGCTAATAAAAAGTAAAGTGTTTCTAAAGAAGAAATACTATAAGCAATACATACATAACAAGGACCACTAGTAGTTTGTAAATAAATAGTAGCTCCTTGAGTATCCACACCATAACTATCATAAGTTCTACCATTATATAATTGAGAAAGTTCTTTTGTATATGAAACCATAAAATCACTTGGCTCTATACCAGAAGGAGATATAATTTTATTATTTAACAATATAAAACTAAAATCATCTTCATTATAGAATGATATATCTTTTAATTTGTTTTCAATTTCGTCTATTGAATAAATAGTATTTGTATTAAAAACAGTATTTAATTTTTCAGAATAAACTTTAAAAAATATATCTTCTTTTGCTTTTACACTTCTTGAATATCCAATAAAAGAGGTTATTAATATAATACTTACAAAAGCAGGGAATATTTGTATAAATATTTTTGATCTTAAATTTATACGTGCACTAAGGTCAATTCCTTCTTTGTAAGTACTAGACAAAATTTCAGCATATAAATCTTTAGAAAAGATATAAGTGAAAATTGCAAGTAAAAAAGTTATAGATATTATTAATATTAAAATTTTAACTATCATTATAGAATGGTGGCTACCTGTAAAAAATATTACACTAGAAATACCAATAGTAGGAAACAGTATTTCTGCAAGAAATACTAAATAAGGTAAATTAAAGCATTTTTTTCTAATTTTAGCGATAGTTTTTTTATCTGTGTTAATAGATTTATTTTTGCTATTTTTATACCACAAATCAATATCTTTAAGCAACAATTTTAAAGTAACAAAAATTATTGCTAAGATTACCCAACCAATAATTAAAAATTGTTGAGTATAAGATATATATGACATTTTTACATCAAATTCAGTATTTATAGAATCTGGAGCATAATTAAGCAAAACAGGTAATAATGTAGCAATTACAATTAAGAATACTGCTGCAATAGCACAGTATCTAAAAACAATTCTGGAACTAGGTTTTTCTAGTATTGTATATTTTTTCATTTGAATCATTCCTTTATATAAATTTTACTTTTTTCATATATTCAATTAATTTTCTTAGATAAATATCATCAGTTTTAGGCCATTCAAAACCTAATTTTTTCAACAAATCTTGAGTATATTTAGAAGAAATATTAACAGTAAAACTATAATTCAAACTTAAATTTGAATCATCAAAAGAAATGTCATTAATAATTCCCTTAAATATATCTTTATTTTTTGTATCTGATGAAAGACTAAGAAGATATTTTTCAAAATCTTTATCATTAATTACAGAAATATTAGTACCAAAATCATTTAATATTTTTACAGTATTTTTAATAGAAGCTAAATGATGATTATATAAATGATAAACTTTATTTTCTGCAATTTTATTTTTAGCAAGAAGAACAATAGCTTTTGCACATAAATCAACAGGTGTAAATTCAACATTTTGGTTTAACATTGAAGTAGAGATATCTTTTAGTTCTACTAAAGATTTTATCCTACTGTAAAAAGCATTTTCTGAAATATTTTTTTGGAAAAATCCATCAGAATAGCGTCCAGCTAAAATACCAATTCTTAGAACTTCAGCAGTTAATCCTTTTTCCATATATTCATAAACAATTTTTTCAGCATCAAATTTACTATTAACATATACATTTGTTGTATAATGTTGGCCAATATAAAGACTATTTTCAGAAAATTCAGTTCCCTTGTTATCTTGTTTTACTAAATAATTTCCAGAAACACTAATTGAAGATATATGAATAAGTCTTTTATTGTTATTGTAAGCAAATTCAACCATTCTTCTAGTACCATCAATATTTGCAATTTTAAATTGTTCAAAATCACCATAATGTTTAACAATTGCGGCAGTATGTATAATTGTAGTAATATTAGAAGATATTTCTTCCAATTGGCTATCAGATAATTTAAAATTATTACAAACAATTTGACCATTATAAACAAAAACTCTTTTATTTATATAAGGTCTAATAGATTTCCCAAAATAAAATACAAAATTATCATCAAGTCTTTTTATTGAATGCTCAATATTTTCACCTCTAACAAAACAATAAATTTTTGAATTTGTTGTTTCTAAAAGTTCGTTTAAAACATGAACACCAATAAATCCATTAGCACCTGTTAATAAAACATTTCCTAATACAGATTTTGTATTAAAATTCAAATTATCTAGTTCATTATCAGTATGTTTAAATTGACTAGGAATTTGAAAATCAAATTCTGTATAATAAGCAGGTTTTGAATCTATTCGTTTTGCAAGCCTTTTTATAGAAGGATATCTATAAAAAGATTGAGTTGTTAAATTAAAATTATATGCTAATAAAGCAGTTTGTAATTGAATTAACCCAAGAGAATCTAAGCCTAGAGATAAAAATGGAGCATTAATATCAATTTTATCAGTATGTAAAATATTAGACAATGCATTTGCTATCATTTTTTCAGTCTCAGTTTTTGGTAATTCAATATTATTATCACTATCAATAGGTGGTAAAGCTTTTTTATTTACCTTACCATTAGGAGTTAAAGGTATTGTATCTAATCTTTTAAAATAAGCAGGTATCATGTAATTAGGTAAATATTTTAAAAGATGTGATATTAATTTAGAATTTTTAATTTCACAATCAGACACATAATAACAAACTAAAAATTTATTATCAGGTGAAGCTACTACAACAGCATTATTGATATTAGGAAATTGAATTATTTTACTTTCAATTTCACCTAATTCAATTCTATAACCTCTTATTTTTACTTGGAAATCAGTTCTTCCTAAATGTACAATTTCACCATCTTTAGTAAAATAAGCCAAATCATTTGTATTGTAAATACGAGTATTGTTATTAAAAGGTGATTTTATAAATTTTTCATCTGTTAATTTTTTTCTTTTTAAATAACCATTAGTTACACCATCTCCACCAATATACAATTCTCCAGGGATATATGGTGGCAATAATTTTTGGTTTTTATCTAAAACATAACATTGTGTATTAACAATAGGTTTACCAATAGTAATAAAATCAGAATTAGTTAAATCCTTTACAGTAGACCATATTGTTGTTTCAGTAGGTCCATACATATTATAAATATTTGCATGAGAAATTTCTTTTAAATATGTAAGTAAATTTTTTGATAAAGCTTCTCCTCCAACCATTATATCTGTAATATTTTCTAAAAATTGAAGATTTTCTTTATCAGAAAATAGAGTCATATAACGAGAAGGTGTAGTTTGTATCATATTTACATTATTTTTTAAGCACAAATTATTTAAGTCTTTAGTAGAATTTTGTTCTTTTTCATTTGCTAATACAAATGTCATACCAGAACTTAAAGTACACCATAATTCTAAACCAAATATATCAAAGCAAATGGTAGTTAAAGAAACCATTACTTTTTTAGAGTTAAAATCAATAAGTTTTTTCATTCCATTTACAAAGTTATGTAGATTTTTATGTGTAATCATAACACCTTTTGGTTTCCCAGTAGAACCAGAAGTATATATTAAATATGCCAATGTACTAGAATCTATATTAACAGAAGGGGCATATGTTAAAGAACTATTTTTTTCAAATAAATTGTGTCTAAAGTCAATATCTATTTTTGTATATTTTACAGGAATAGATTCTTCTGTATAGTGATTTACTAAAACAGTTTTAGCTTCACTATTTTCAAGCATGTAAGATATACGCTCATTAGGATATTCTGGGTCTATTGGTAAATAAGTTGCACCACATTTTAAAATAGCAAGTAAACCAATAATCATTTCAGGACATCTATTAAGCATAATACCAACAATATCATTAGGCTTGATATTATGTTTGTTAATTAAGTAATTAGCTAAAATATTAGATTTTTCATCTAATTCTTTATAAGATAAAGCCATATTATTAGAAATAATAGCTATTTTATCAGGATTAAGTTTGACTTGTTTTTTAAATAAATCAATAATATTTAAACTATCATCATAAGAAAAATCAGTTTCATTAAACTTGTTCAATATCTTATTTTTTTCTTGAGGTGTTATAATTTCAACATCATCTAAAGACATTTCAGGTAAATCTAATATTTGTCTAATCATATTTAAAATTCTTTGGTGAGTACAGTCTATGTCATAAGCAGTATAAATAGAAGTTTGATAGTCATAAGCTAAATTTAGTTCACCAGTACCATCAAGGTCAAATAAATGAATGTTTAGAGGGTCTGCACAATTTTTATTAAAACGCCAGTCAGTAAAACAGTTAAAATCTAAGTCATTAGATAGTGCTTTAGTTATTTGATAAGATAATAAAATATTGTATAAATTTGGGATGTTCTTATTATCTTTTCTAATTGTTTCTAATATATTTTGGTAAGGATATTTTTGATGTCTTAACATATTTAAAGAATTTACAGAAATATCTTGAACAAATTTATCAAAAGTTTTTTCTCCTTGTAAATTAATAACAAAAGGAACTGTACTAATATACATTCCACAAGTTTGTTTATCTTTAAAAGTAGATCTATTTAAAATAGGTGTTCCAATTACAAATCTATCTAAACCGCATACTTTACCTACATATAAACCATAAATAGCCATAAAAAAGTTAAAAATAGAAACTTTATATTTTCTACAAAATGAATTGATAGAAGAAATTAAATCTTTATTAATTTGGTAAGTTTTTCTGTTTGCTACACTTGACTGTAGTTTAAGCTTATTATTTGAACTACCAGGAAGCATAGCAATTTCAGGGATAGTCTCAAATATAGAATCCCAATAAAGTTTATCTTTTTCAAATTTGTTACTTTGCATATAATTTTTATCAGAAATAATATAATCTTGATAAGAATATTCATAATTTATTAATGGTAAATTATGTAGAAGATTATAGTAGTTATTAATAATGCCAGTAGAAATAAGTCCTAATGACCAGCCATCAGAAATTAAATGGTGTATATTAAGCACAAAGCCACCATAATTATTAGAAAATTTAAAAACATAGAAATTAAAAAGTTGTTTTCCTTGTACATCTATAGGTTTACTTAATATCTCATCTCTAAATGAGTCTAAGTCATCTCTGTTTTTAAGCTCAATAGTTTCAATTTCAAAATCAATATCTGTAAAAAATTGTTTAGGTATATTATTTTCAACAACAAAATTCAAACCAAAATTTTTGTTATTTAAACCGACATGTTTAATAGAAGATTTTAATTTATCAAAATCAACTATTTCGTCAAAAATAACAGTACCACAGATACTATTTACAGAGGTACCTTTGTAAAATTGTTCAATAGACCAAATACTTTTTTGTGGGTTAGTTAATTCATAAACATCCTTTTTCATTTTTTTCACCTTTATATATCATTTTTTTACAAAATTATACATATAAAATAAAAAAAAAGCAAGTATAAGAAAGGATATTATAGGAAATAATATTTTAGAGGTGAATGTTTTGAAAAGAAGAAAAAAGAATATTTTTACAAAGGTATTAATAGCAATAATTTTAACAATATTTTTCAGCATTATTGGCTCTTATTTGTATATTACATATCAAGATATAGAAATAAACAACGAAAATTACACAGCAACAAGAACACAATCCACAACAAATGCACAAACTGTGGAAAACATAGAAGAAAACAGCAAAAAAATAGCAGATGTAATAGAAGATTCAACTAAAAAAGTAGTTGGAATATCAAAATTAAAAAACTTAGGAAGTAGTATTTTTTCTAAAAATCAAGAAAGTGAATTAGGACTTGGGACAGGCTTTATAGTTTCAGAAGATGGATATATTGTAAGCAATGCACATGTAACAGGAGAAAAGTACAGTAAGTGTTATATAACACTCGAAAATGGTACAAATTATGATGGAACAGTTGCATGGAGTGATACGAATTTAGATTTATCAATTATAAAAATAGAAGCTAAAAATTTACCATGTATGATATTGGGAGATTCAAGTAAAATACGAGTAGGGGAAAATGTATATGCAATAGGAAATCCAATAGGTTATGAATTTAGGAGAACAGTTACATCAGGAATTGTAAGTGCAAAAAACAGAACAATAAAAATAGATGAAAATGATAAATCATCATATATGACAGACTTAATACAAACAGATGCCACAATAAACCCAGGAAATAGCGGAGGACCACTAATATATCCAAATGGAGATATAATAGGAATAAATACAGTAAAAATATCATCAGCAGAGGGGATAGGGTTTGCAATACCAATAAATATAATAAAAC
>ERZ827440.773-NODE-773-length-40768-cov-5.544937_pt1 | contig 40768 bp, 29 predicted proteins | sample MGYA00519774_ERZ827440 | MGnify/ENA primary metagenome ERZ827440 (study PRJEB31778, sample SAMEA3449302) | human gut metagenome | biome: human gut; feature: human-associated habitat; material: faeces | place: United Kingdom | collected 2010/2012 ... | reverse complement strand
CACGGACTCATCGTCGGCGTCTTCGCCCTGGCCGTCGGCGCTACCAGCGAGCGGTGCCACAAAACCAAAGACGGGCGCGGTAAAGAGTGCCGTCAGGGCAGCCTGGGTGCCCAGCAGCGTAAGCTCCCTAAACTCGGCGCCAAAGCGACGCATGCGGTCGCCGACCCAGCTGCACAGACCAGCGATAACGCCGGTCAGGCCGGCCTCCGGTCCAATGCTTCCGCCAAACAGCAGCGGCAGCAATGCCGCGAGCGAAAGCTTGCCCAGGTTGTCGTACGGATAGCGCCCGTCTTGCTTAACCTTCGCCATCACCTGGTTGAGGTCATCGGTCTTGGTGCCTGTCATCTTTTCGTACAGACCGATTAACAGGCCGCCCAGCAGGCAGATAAAAAACGGGTACGGCAGAAAGCCAAACGGGCCGCTGGCAAGCTCGGGCGAAGCGACGCCCAGCGCGTGCGGAATCTCGGTCCATAGATAGTCGATACCGTGCTCCATCGCAAAAAAGAACAGCCAGACCGCAGCACCTGCGAGTGCACCGGTCACGGCAACGCTGACCAAAAACAGCGCGCGGTTTGTGGGTTTGGCAAGGTTATCCATCGGGTCCTCCCGCGGTTAAAGTCGACATAGATACGTTTTATTGTAGAGCGAGCGTTGCTCGAACGAGCCAACCATCTGCGCCGCAAACGGCACCATTGGGAGTCATGGTGGGGCAGGCTCAAGACTTATCCGTTGATAATCGAGGCAATCTCGCGCAAATCGTCGGCAAAGTAGATGCCGTGCTGGCGCCTCGGGCTCGAAAGCCCTTTATCAATCATGTGCCCGAGCAGCGCCTTGAGGTCGTTGTAGTAACCGTCCAGGTTATACAGGATGCACGGAGCACTCAGGTGTCCCAACGACACCGCGGACATGACCTCGGCAATCTCCTCGAGCGTGCCCGTACCGCCCGGAAATGCGATGAACGCATCGCCGAGCTCAATCATCTTGGCCTTGCGCTCCGCCATATCGCTCGTCACGATAAGGTCGTTGATACCGTCATGTTGAAACTCGGCCTCGATAAAAAAGCTCGGCTCAACACCCGTCACGTGTCCACCCGCCTCGAGCACGCTATCGGCGAGCGCACCCATCAGCCCCGATTTGGACCCGCCGTATACCAGCGCGTGCCCGTTGGCGCCAATCCAGTTGCCCAGCTCCTGCACCGCGGGCAGAAACGCCGGATCATTGCCGGCACTGGCACCCAGATACACGGTGATATTCATATTTGGTCCCCCTTGTTGTGGCGCACGACGTTCGTCTTAGCGCTGGCGTCGACGATACTCGCGCACGCGACGCGAAAGATCGGCGAGCTCGTCACGATCGAGCTCTTCCAAATGCTCAAGATCGTCCATAAAGCGCGCCATGGTGTCCTTTTGGCGCAGCTTGATAAGCGTATTGCAGTAGTTCACCGCCACGCCCGTGAGCATGGCGATGTAGAAGATACTGATGACGCTTAGGATAACGGTAATGCCGCGGGCAACCGGCGTTTCGGCGGGGATATCGCCAAAGCCGATCGTCGAGACCGTCTCAAAGCTAAACCAGAGACCATCGCCAAACGTGAGGGTCGTGGGCTCGGACAGCCAGACAGCCGTCGAGCACAGCAGATAGAAGATAAGAAACAGACCCGTGATGCGCGCAAAGCCAGCCTGGCGCAACACGTCGGCAAGCGTCCTCAACTTGTTCATCGCGACCCCTTTTCCCAGACGTCCAATCTCGTTCGCTCGGTATTGTCCCACGCCTCCCCCGCAAACGAAACTAGTCATTGGGAACTAGTCATTGGGGACGTTCTTAAATGACTAGTCAAACAAGAACGTCCCCAATGACTAGTCGTTTAAGAACGTCCCCGATGACTGCCGGGCGGGACCGTTTAGCGGTGCAGCTGCCGGCTGGGCAGGCTGAGCTGGTATCCTTATGCGGTAATGTCTCGATTCGTTAGGATTGCATGTGAGAGCTGCCGCTGTCCTTCGTTCAGTTATATATCGCACCCTGGCCGTCGCGCTTGCCGCGCTCGCCGTACTGAGCACCATCATGCCCGCCCCCGCCTATGCCGCCAATACCGATCAGCAAGTCAAGACGGTCCGCGTCGGCTGGCTCGTCAGCAACGAGGGCTTCCAGGACGGCACCCCCGGCGAGCGTCTCTCGGGATGGGGTTACGAGTACCTCCAGACCCTGTCGTACTACACGTCCGGCTGGCGGTACGAATACGTCTCCGGCACCTTCACCGAGCTTATGGACATGCTCGAGGCAGGCGAGATCGACCTCATGCCCAACATCTCCTACTCCGAGGAACGTGCCCAAAAGCTGCTCTTTTCCTCGAACCCCGAGGGCACCGAGCGCTACTACATCTACGCCAGGCCCGACCGTGACGACCTTGCAAAGGGTGACCCTCAAGCACTCCAGGGTCTCACTATCGGTTGCAACCCCGACGTCATGCAAACCTTCGTTGGCCAGCAATGGCTCGCCAGCGAAGGAATCGCCTGCACATACAAGGAGTATGACGGAGGATCCGATCTCTTTGACGCGCTCGCAAACGACGAAGTCGATGCCGTCATCATGAACGACACAATCTCGTCGCCCAATGCCTCCCCCATGTTCTACATTGGTTCGAACGACTACTACTTTGCCGTTCCCAAAAGCCGCCCCGACCTGATGGACGACATCAATGCTGCCATGACGGCAATCGCCCGCGTCAACCCACGCTATAACGACGAAGTAAAATCTCGCTACTCGACCCAAAACAGCGGCTCATCATCGCTCAACGGCCCCGAACGTTCCTGGCTCAAAGCAAATGACAACACCATCACGCTCGGCTACATTACGGGCAAACTCCCCTACTGCAACGAGAACGAAGACGGCGAAATGGAAGGCTCGCTCGCATCGCTTGCGACGACGCTACACGATAAATTTGGCATTACGGTCAAAACCGTCGCCTTTGATAGCTACAAGATGATGTCAAAGGCCCTGTCAAAGGGAAGCATAGACGTTGCGCTGCCGGTATACCGAGATTACTGGTTTGCCGAGCAAACAGGCGTTGTGCAGTCGATATCGTTGGGGACCATATCCCTCACAGCCATCCACACCGGCAGCAACCTGAACAAAGACCTTCAGAACATCGCCTGTACCAAATCATCGTTTGTCAACAAAAATGCACTTGAAAGTCTGTTCCCCACAGCGACCGTAACCGAATACCAATCCGACGATGAAGCGTTCGACGCCCTCAGGAAGGGAACGGCGCACTGCATCGTCGCTCCCAGTTCACGCGTAAAAACCATCGGTGACCGTTACGATCTCGAGGACTGCGAGACGACCGAGCTCCCTGACACCTGTGAGATCTCGTGCTGGATTTCGCGCGGAAAACCCGAGCTGTTGGGAATCATCAACAAGGGCATCATCAATGCCGGAGAATCGCTCTCCGCAAGCAATTTCTCCTCCACGTCGTACACGGCCCAGGAATCCAACACGCTTCAATTCCTTTATCGCAACCGCACCGCCATTGCAGCTACCCTCATCGGTATGTTGTCGGTCGGCATCGTCCTGCTCATCTGGGCGCTCGTGCGCGCTCGAACCGAGCGCAAAAAAGCCGATGCTGCCAACGCCGCTAAGACGGCATTCCTCACGCGCATGAGCCACGACATCCGTACGCCGCTCAACGGTATCCTGGGCCTTATCGAGATCGAGGAATTGAAGGAAGGCGATATGCAAGTCGCCCGCGAGAGCCGTGCCAAGGCGCGCGTTGCCGCCAATCACCTGCTCTCGCTGATCAACGACATCCTCGAGATGGGCAAAATCGAAGACCGCAAGCTAACACTGGAGCATGCGCCTTTTAACCTCAAAGAGCTCTGTGACGATACACTGGTGCTGTGCAAGCTCCGCGCGTCCAGTAACGGCATCACCATGCAGGACAATAGTCTGCCGTACGCCACGGGGCCATACATGATCGGCAGTCCCACCCATATCCGACAGATCATGATCAACCTGTTAGACAACAGCATTAAGTACAACAAGCACGGCGGCTCCGTCACCTTTAGTTCAAAGACCAAGCCACTCGATAACGGGCGCGCGCTCTTTTCCTTTAGCGTTTCGGATACCGGCATTGGCATGGCTCCCGAGTTTTTAAAGCATATCTATGAGCCGTTTGCCCAAGAAGGTGACGATGCGCGCAGCAAGTTCCAGGGAACCGGCATGGGCATGCCAATCGTCAAGTCGCTTATTGAACTGATGGGCGGCACCATCGAAGTCACCAGCGAACTCCATGTGGGCACCACGTTCTACGTGGAAATTCCGCTCGATATCGACAAGAACCCCCGGACGCGGGCGAATACGGTCGAGAGGGCGCTCGACTGCTCACTCGCCGACATGAACGTGCTGCTCGCCGAAGACAACGAATTGAATGCCGAGATTGCCCAGACGCTGCTAGAATCCGAGGGCGTCGTGGTCACCCGCGCCGTCAACGGCAACGAAGTCGTCGATCTGTACCTGTCTCATCCCGCCGGCAGCTTCGATGCGATCCTGATGGACATTATGATGCCGGACATGGACGGTTACGAGGCAACCCGCGCGATTCGTCTGAGCGAGAAGGTCGATGCAGCCGATATCCCCATCATCGCGCTCACCGCCAATGCCTTTGCCGAAGACGCCAAGGCGGCACACGACGCCGGCATGAACGCCCATCTGTCCAAACCGCTCGACTTTAACAAGCTCAAAAACATACTCGCCCGCATCAAGAAAAACGGATCCGTTTCGCTATAGTTTGTGCTCAACCACCACGCACGACCAGAAAGGAAGCCAACGATGTTTAGGCCCTTACGTCGAAAGAAACGCGCCATCACCGACGAGGAAGCGCGCGAACTGCTCGCTACCTGCAAGCGCGGCGTCTTTGCCGTCAACGGCGACGACGGCTACCCGTACGCCATTCCCGTCAACTACTTCTTTGACACCGAGCACGACAAGATTTATTTCCATGGTGCCAAGGCTGGCCACAAGGTTGATTCACTCAAGCGCGATGACAAAGTCTGCTTTACCGTTTACGGCAACGAGTGGTACAAGGACGGTGACTGGGCTCCCTACGTTATGAGCACCGTGGTCTTTGGCCGCTGTCGCCTGGCGAATGACACTCCCGCGTTTATCGAGGATACAGTCCGCCAGCTCGCGCTTAAGTACTACCCTTCTGCCGAGGAAGTCGAAGAGGAAATCGCCAAGGACATTAAGGGCGTCCAGCTCTACGAGATTACGATTGAGCATCTTTGCGGCAAGCAGATTCAAGAAAAGTAAGCCTCAAAAGCAAAACTCACAAATGGCAATATGGCCCGGTTCCAACCCACCTTGGAACCGGGCCATATGCTTATGAAGCGTCGGCGGCTATGTGCGCAAGCGCCTCAACGAGCTCCTGCGAGCTCACGGGTTTACTCAGGTGCGCGTCCATGCCCGCCTCGCGCGAAAGTCTGCGGTCGTCGGCAAAGGCATTGGCACTCACGGCGATAATCGGCGTGGTCGCGGCATCCTCGCGATCGAGCGCTCGAATCTGACGCGTGGCCTCAAGGCCATCGATGCCAGGCATCATGATGTCCATCAACACCACGTCGTACTCGTGCGGTGCGCTCGCGGCAAACGCCTCAACGGCAGACTCGCCATCCTTAGCATGCGTCACGACGGCACCGGCACGGCTGAGCGTAAACTGCGCGATCTCGGCATTCAGATCGTTATCCTCTACGAGCAAAACGCGCAAGCCCTGGAGCGCATCGCCATCGCCCGCATCCGCGCGAACTGCCTGAGGAATCTCGGAGCGCTTGCATTTCTCGAACGGCAGGCGGATGGTAAACGTCGTCCCCTGCCCCAAGACGCTCGTAAAGCTCATGGTTCCGTCCATAAGCTCCACCAGCTGTTTTGCGATAGGCGCGCCCAGGCCAGTTCCCGATGAAGCGCCTTCCACCTGCTGCTCCTCGCGGCAAAACGGCTCGTAGAGGTGCTGTTGGAACTCCTCGCTCATGCCAATACCGTTGTCGGCGATCGTGTATTCATAGACGGGGACGCCATCCGCTGGCTCCACCTCGCGGCACACCAGGCGAACATATCCGCCCTGGCGGTTGTACTTGACGGCATTACCGGCAATATTGAGCAACAAGCGCTTGAGGTGCGTCACGCTCACCCGCGCATAGGGATGATTAAGCGTCTGCTGGTCGCAGATAATTGTCACCAGACGCTCCTCGGCCTGGCGCTCCAGAATATCGCGCACTTCACAGTTGAGGGCCACCAAATTTATGGGCACGAGGTTCAGGTCGACCTGTCCGCTCTCCAGGCGACTCATATCGAGGGCCTCGTTGGCAAGGTCGAGCAGCAGTCCCGATGCCGTCCAGATTTTTGAGCGGCACTCAGTCTGCTTTTGCAGATCGTCCGCATTGGCATCGCCAACCTCGACCATGCCGCGAATGCCGTTGATGGGCGTGCGCAGATCGTGGCTCATGCGACGCAGAAACTCTGTCTTTGCCGAGTTGGCAGACGAGGCCTCACGCGCCGCCTTTGCCAGCTTGTCGCCATAGTCGCGCTCCTGCTGCAGCAAGTCCGTCAAACGTCGACGATCAGCGCGGCGACGCACCATCACGACAACGGCTACAACACCGCTGTAGAGCGCCAGCACGCCGGCGGCAACAGCCGCGGCGACCTCAAAGTAGCGCTGCGCCGAGGCATAGGTGTACACATAGAATTTGTGCGCTTTTCCAAATGTGCCCAAATACCACTCGCCGTCGGCGTTAACCAATCTGACCTTACCAGCCAGGCATCGATCCTTAATACCGTCGACAATGAAGACATCCGTCGCAGGCAGATCGAACACGCCCAATACGGTGGGTTCAACGGCATTGGTCGCAACGACCTTGCCGTCGCTTTCGATCACGATATTGCCGCTATCGATGGTTTCATAGCCTTCGAGCAAACTCTGCAGTTTGAGCGTATTGCTTGCAACCGCCTTCGCGCTCTGATGCCTTACCGCGATAACGATACCCTCGCCATCCCGCCGGGTCACGCAACCAATGTCTGCAACCGAATCATCCGAAAGCGTAATGCGGGCGGTATAGGACTTAAGCGGACGGGCTGCCACCTCCAGCACGGGCGCTTCCTTGAGATACGTAGCGAGCGACCCGTAGCCCACATCGCCCGTCGAGGACTCGGACACCAAATTGCCCGATGCATCCGTCACAATCAGCGCGCTCACGTTGAACTGGTCGGCGTATTGCTCCAGCATGGCGTTATCCACCGAACCGTCGCGCTCCATATCGCGAGCAGCCTCTCCGGCAATCTCCATAACGCGAATCAGGTTTTTGGTCGCATAGGCGCTGTTGAACGCGTCGTAGGAAAGGCTCTGCGTCGCCACGTAATCGACAACGTCGGCAAAGCGCTGCTCGGCTTGGGCCGTCGTGTAACCGTAGCTCATCATGCCGGCAACAACCGAGAGCGCTATCCCCAGCAGAGCGACAAGGAGCCATGCCCCTGTCGAACGATTGTCCCGCTCCTGAGCGGCGTGGTCGGGCGCATCGATCATGACAGGCCCTCCATATTCAAAAATGGCGAAGGGTCATCAAAGTACTTTGACACTAGGCGTTCCATGGTGCCATCGGCAAGCATTTCTTGGTAGGTATGAGTGAGCTTGACGTCGATGCCGCGCGTATCGTTGATATCGAAAGCGGTGCCCAAACCAACCTCTAGCAGCGGCTCATCCAAAATGCGATATGTCACACCATAGTCTTTTTCGTAGATGAGCAGCGAGGACTCATGCGCGGCGATAGCGTCGACCAGGCCCTCGACGAGCGCCGGGTTCAGATATGAACCGTCCGAAAAGCTGTAGAGCTCCTTGATCTGCGGAACGTTTTCATTTGTGCGATTGAGCAAAATGCCCTCGGGCTTGGTGGTGGACTGAACCGCCACGATCTTATCCTCAAGATCGGCAAGCGTGTAGATATCGCTCTGGGGATCGACCGCGACCACCTGGCGGCTCGCAAGGTACGGGCCGGCCCAACGATATTCGTTTTCGCGACCCGTCATACTAAAGCTGCCCATGACACAATCGAGTTCGCCGCTCACCAGCAGCTCTTTCTTCTTTTCCCAATCGATCATCTGGTATTTTGGCTTGTAACCAATGCGGGCCAAAGCCTCGGTTAATATCTCGACGTCCAGGCCAACGATATCGCCGTACTCGTCGGTATACACAAACGGTGGATAGAGGTCGCTGCCAACGTTGAGCGTCTTAAGGTTGTCGTCTTTGGCTTGTGAGGCGTCCAGACCTTCTAATGCAGACGTCGAGGCTCCGTCATTCGACCCGGAGCAGCCAGCTATCGCTACGACAAAAGCGCTCGCCACTGCAAGCGCAACAAACAACGAAATGGCAACCGAGCGACGGGATCTTTTCATCGAGCTCCATACGATCCTGTTTACAGACTGAAATGGTTAAAGATAATAGCAAACAAAACCACACGAGCACCCAATTGTTACAGACGCTTTACCGTGTGGGGTCTTCCAGCCGACTTGGCAGAAGACCCCGCATGCAGTGCTCACTTACCGTGCATTAAAAACGTAGCGGTCCAGGCGGTCGCACGCTTCCTTTACGCGCGAAAGCGGCAGCGCCAGATTCACGCGAATGTGGCAGGGCCCGTGGAACGGACGACCGTCCTGATACCCCACGCCCACGCGCGCCCCCTCGTCGAGCAGCCACTGAATATCGCGGCCATGTTCGCGGCACCACTCGGTGCAGTCCAGAAACACCATGTACGTGCCCTGCGGACGCGAAAACGCGATACTCTTCCAGTGTTTTTCTGCATACGTGCAGAAATACTCGATATTGTCGGCAAGCACCTGGTTGAGCTCGTCCACCCACTCGTAGCCCTGCGGCTGGTAGGCACCGATAAGCGCATGCATGGAGAGGACGTTCATCTCGTTGTAGTGAGTCTTGTTGGACACGGCGCACACGCGGTCACGCAGCGTCTCGTTGTAGACAATGTGGTAGCTGCCGACAAGGCCCGCCAGGTTAAACGTCTTGCTCGGCGCATAGAGGGCGACCGTGCGCATGCGGGCATCCTCGCTCACCGACTGCGTCGGGATATGCTTGTGCCCCGGCAGGATGATATCGGACCAAATCTCGTCCGAGATCACCACGCAATCGTGCTGGCGATAGATGTCCATGGCGCGCTCGATTTCGTCGCGCTCCCATACGCGGCCGCAGGGATTGTGCGGCGAGCAGAACACCGCAGCATGAATGTGGTTTTGGGCGAGTTTGCACTCCATGTCCTCAAAGTCCATGCGCCACACGCCCTGGTCGTCGAGTTTAAGCGGGCTGTGGACAATGCGATAGCCCGCGGCCTCAATGGACTTGGTAAAGCCGATGTAGATAGGGCTGTGGACCAGCACCGCATCGCCCGGCTGAACATACGCACGCAGCGTCGACACGACACCGCCCAGCACGCCGTTTTCGTAGCCGATATGTTCAGGGCGCAGGCCCTCGACGCCATTGCGGCGGCTCTGCCATTCGATGATGCGGTCAAAGTACTCGGGGCGCGGATTGAAATAGCCAAACATGGGGTGCTGGGCGCGCTGAATGATGTGTTCCTGGACCGTGGGCACCGTGGCAAAGTTCATATCGGCCACCCACATGGGAATGCGGTCGAAGCCCTCGTCGGGTGCGTTCGGAGCCATACCGGGGATCTCGCCCCAAGAGTCAACGGCGATGGAGTCCATGCCGTGGCGGTCGATAAGCGAGCTAAAGTCGTATTTCATGCTGAGCTCCCGTGCAAAGTGATTGTTTTGGTAGGCGTTATTGTCCACCAGCACGGGCGGTTTTGGCGCGGGGTTTGGCGCTTAATTTGACGGGTGCGGACGGATGGCTGGTTAGTCTCGCGCGTCGTTGACGGCGACTACGGTTAGCTGGGTTTTATCGACCGTAAAAGATATGTCGAGCCCGGCGTAGGCCAGATGATAGACGCGGTTTGGCTCGTGCTTGCTGCCTGCGCGGCGCGGATCTTGGCGAAGGACCTCGACCAAGCCGGGAAGCTTTGCAGGCGGGACCATGTCTTGAAGCGCTTGCGGGAACTCAACATCGAGCTCTTGCCACGGAGCACCCTCAATCCAGCCGCCGGTCGCATCCGGGTGGCAATCCGCGAACGGAATATAGGGCTTAATGTCGTAGATGGGCGTGCCGTCGCGCAGATCGGCCCCCAGCACATGAATGATGGGGCCATCGTCGGTGAGCTCGACACGATCGAGCTTGACGCAGGTAAGCCCAATGGGATTCGGGCGAAACGGGCTGCGTGTGGCAAACACGCCCACGCGCTCGACTCCGCCCAGACGCGGCGGGCGCACGGTCTTCGACCATTTTGCGTTGGTGCCGAACCTGTCCTGCGTTTTAGCGTCGACGGCAATATCCTTAGCCGTGCCGCCGGGCGTTCCGTTTTCGAAGCGCCACAGCAGCCACAGGTGAGAGAAGGAGTCCAGGCCCTCAACCGCTGCATTGGAGGCAAATTCCGGCTCAAAAAAGATTCGTCCCTGCAGATGGGGCGCCAAAAAGCTGTTGCGCGGAATGCCGAACTTCTGCGGCAGGTCGGTATGTATGCGTGCGATAGGTTCCATGCCGGTCATTGTACGGCATGGAGGCGTGGGGCGTTGCGCGCAATTCTTCGCCGCGGTCCCCCGTCGTGCAACCAACGGTTGCTTGGAAGGGCGCCTGCCGCCGCGTATGCTTAAGCCATCAACCAGCAGAAAGGAGCCGCTATGGCCTTTGCAGAAAAGCTCATTGCTGTCCGTCGCGCCCATCACCTTACCCAAGAGCAGCTTGCCGCTAAGCTCTTCGTCACACGCCAGGCCATCAGCCGGTGGGAGCGCGGCGAGGTCACACCGGGCATCGACATGATGAAGCTCATCGCCGCCGTAACCGGAGAACCGCTGTCCCACCTGCTCGAAATGCCTGAGCACTATTGCCAGAGCTGCGGCATGATACTCACGCCCGACGACTGCGGCACCGATGCCACGGGCACCGCGACCGATCATTACTGCAAGTGGTGCTACGACCACGGCAAGTACACCTATGACACCACCATGGAGGCAATGATTGAGGATTGTGCCCCGCGCCTGGCACAAAACACCGGCATGTCGCTCGACGAAGCCGTCTCGCTCATGGGCGCCGTCCTGCCGCAACTGGAGCGCTGGCGCACCGTGCAGGAAAACGAGGCGCGCTACGGTGCCGAGGCGCGGGCGCGCTACGGCGATGAGGCTATCGATGCAGCAAACGAAGCGTTGCTGGACATGGACCCCGAGACATGGAACGACATGAAGGAACTTGAACGCGCTATTCTGGGCCAGCTCTCAATTGCCATGGGCATTGGCGACCCAGAGAGCAACGAGGCTCGTAAGCTTGTCGCGATGCATCGTCGCTGGATTGCTCTCAACTGGGGATGCGAGCCCCAAGACGAGGCGTACCTGGGCCTCGCCCACGGTTATCTTGCCGACCAGCGCTTTGTTGACTACTACGACAAGCCCTGCGCCACCGGAGCCACGGCGTTTCTGGTCCAGGCCATCGAGTCTTCGTTGACGCGCGCATAGACCGCGGCGGCTTTGGGTATTTCAATCAAAACCTCAACCGATTGGAGACCTATGGCTACTAATCACGAGCTCGCGCTGTACGTTATGACCGGCTGCCCGTATTGCTTAAAGGTCAAGCACTTTTTGGCCGATAACGGCGTGACCATTCCCGAGCGCAATATCTCGACCGATTCCGATGCCGAACAGACACTCATCGCCGTCGGCGGAAAACGCCAGGTTCCCTGCCTGTTCATCGACGGCAAACCACTCTACGAATCGAGCGACATCATCGCGTGGGTGCAGGAAAACCTGCTCTAGTACGCACGCTCTGTCCGTCCAGGGCCCCAACCCATACGACCCAAACATGTACACCAGCATCCAAAGTCGACATTTTTCGACATCTTTGGATGCTGGCGTACAGCTTTTTGGTAGTCATGGACGCTCTTGGCCGGCTAATTGTTTGAGGAGACCTTTGGATTATGGCTGTTTGACGCCTCTGGAAAGGTTTCCGAGAGGGCTGTGGTCAAAAAAGGGCAAATATGAGTACTGCTACCTGTTTAGTAGCAGCGATTTTGATCACTTCAGGAACTATTCAACGTTCCACTCGTCCGCAGACGACGTTATTTCTCCTCATATGTTCAATAAAAGTAGCTCTTAATGGGAACAAATCTCATCAGGAGCTACAATTTATAGCAAATAAATGCAACCATAATGGCAACAGTACTCATATTTGCCCTTTTTTGACCACGACCCTCCAGAATAGTCGCTGAGAGCGACACTAAATGACAAAATCCGACACTTGAACGTTCTTATATGAGTAGCCATTGAAGGACACCTAACGACTACTCCCATTCGCGACACACTGTGTCGCGAATTAAGCTGGCCCCATTACCGAAGACCAGTGAGAGCTCCTGCCCAGAATCTCAATAGCTTAATAAAGGGCTCCCCTCCGGAAGTTCAATGAGCATCCAAATTCCAAGCTGAAAAGCAAAGGAGTATCGAAGCCGTCAATGCTCATTTCCTATCGAACAGGCAGGTCAAAACAAGCTAATTAGCCCGATGAACTGCTTGTATTTTTGTCTACAAAATTGTATACAAAAAGAGAATCCGAGAACCGGCGCTCGACATTATGTCGATCGATAGGAGGCGCCATGGATGCTAAGCAGCTCGAAAAGATGATGGGGTTTGCTCCCGGAGAGTTGAAGAAAGCCGCGGAAGCCTACGAAAAAGATGAGTGGCCGAAAGGTCACACCATCAAGTTGGGAAGGCCACCAATCTCCGATGAGCCGAGCGTCGTTATATCAGCACGTGTGGGCGAATCGATTCTTGAGGCGTTTGACGAAAAAGCCAAACGCCATGGGCAAACACGCACGGAGCGGCTCAGAGAGCTCATTACACTTGATGCACTGATTGCCTAGGCCCGCTCCCCCGTCGGACCCAAACATATACACCAGCATCCAAAGTCGACATTTTTCGACATCTTTGGATGCTGGTGTACATGTTTTTGCTACATAGTCGTTGGGGACGTCCTTAAATGACCAGTCGTTAAAGAACGCCCCCGATGACTAGTTAGCCGTGGAAGCGAGCTGTGGGTGCAAGCGGCTGTTCACGAAAGACGCGCTCGACGGCAGCGCGGTATTCGTCGACCTTTTTGGTCTTGCGTACGATCTTGTGGACGGTAGCGGGATCAGCGAAAGCGCACTTGGCGTAGAACCACCACTCCTTCATGCGGAAGACCGCATTGCCGCCAATCTCTTCTGCATATGCCGCAAACAGCGTGTCGTGGAAGCGCTGCAGCTCAGCAGCCGTTGCAGCAGGGCCTCCCTTGACCATGCGAGCCAGAGCGGGGTTCGCGAGCAGGCCACGCCCCAACATCACATGGCGCGTGCCGGGATAGGCCTCCACCAGCGCGTCCATATCCTCAAGATCGAAAATGTCGCCGTTATAGGCCACCGGAAACGGCGCACGCTCCAGCGTCTCGCCGTAAAACTCCTTGCGCGGCGAGCCCGTATAACGGTCCTTCTGTACGCGCGGGTGCACAATCAGCTCTGCCAACGGCATGCGGCAATACAGATCGAGCACACGTTCATACTCGTCATCGCGTTCCAACCCCAGCCTGGTCTTTACCGATACCGGCAACGGCGACCGCTCGCACACATCGCTTAAGAACGCCTCGAGCTCGTCGAGATTGCGCAAGAAACCCGAGCCCTTGCCCTTGGCGACAACCGTTCCCGAAGGGCAACCCAAGTTGAGATTGACCTCGCGGTAGCCCATGTCGGCGAGCACCTGTGCCGCCCACACAAACTCGTCCGCGTTCTTGGACATCAGCTGAGGCACTACGTTGAGCCCCTGGTTATTGGCAGGATCGATCTCCTTAAACGCCTTGCCGCCAAAGCGGTTTCCCACCCGCGGCGGCGGCAAAAACGGCGTGTAATAGCAATCGAGCGCACCGAAGCACTCCGCATGCACGCGACGGAACACATGCCCGGTAATCCCCTCCATAGGGGCCAACGATAGAATCATCTACTCTTCTCTCATATCAACGAACGTGACAAAGGGACTGTCCCTTTGTCGCATTATTCGGAGCGCAGGGCTTCGACGGGGTCCTTCTTGGATGCGCTGCGGGCCGGCAGCAGGCCGGCAACGACCGTCAGCAGCACTGAAATTGCGATGAGCACCAGCGCATCCTGCACGGGCAGGCTCATCAGATTGGGCACCTGTTTGGCCGCAAGCGCCCAGGTATTAACCGGAAAGCTCACGAGCACCACGACGACAATGGCAAAGACGCCGGCGATGAGGCCCTCGATAAAGGTCTCGGCATTGAATACGTTGGCCACGTTGCGCTTCGACGCGCCGATCGCGCGCAGGATGCCAATCTCCTTTTTGCGCTCCAGCACGCTGATGTAGGTGATGATGCCGATCATAATGGAGCTCACCACTAGGCTGATGCTCACGAATGCGATGAGCACCAAGCTGATGGTATTCACAATGTCGGTCACCGAGCCCATAATGATTCCCATATAGTCGGTGTACGAAATCGCCTGCTCATCGTGGCCAGCAGCTTTGACCTGCTTGTTATACGCATCGATATGGTCGAGCACGCGCTCCTTCGCCTCAAAGTCGCGCGGGAAAATCTTGACCGAGATGGGGTCTGCCTCGTCCGCATAACCCAGTGTGGTCAGGTTGTTGTCATAGGTAAGCTGCGATGCCTTGGCATAACTCATCATAAGCGAACTCAGGTCCTCGGCGTCCATGTTGAAGTGGATGGCGCGGGCAAAGGCGCTCGCATCCACACGCATAGCGCTCGCCAGGTTGGCAAAACTCGATGACATCTGCGTCGCCATCTGGCCCATGAGCCCTGCCGCGCCTGCCTTGAGCTGAGTTGACACCGTCGTCGCAATCTGGTCGCTGATCGACTTCATCATCTGATCCAGAGCCTGCTGCAGATACGGAGCCAGCTGCTTTTGTACATAGTCGGTCATCGCCTGCTGCAGACGCTCGGCCGGAGCATCGCCGCCGAGCGCTTTGAGCTGGGCCAGGATTTGCTGGGCTGTGTCATCATTCTCAAGATACGTCGAGAATGCGGCAGAGAGCTTTGACGCGTCCTTAAGATCATCGGGCGAAAGCGCCTTAAACTGATCAGACTGCAAAAAGCCCTCAAACAGCTGGTTGGCTAGTGTTCCCACCTGCTGCATTTGCTCGGGCGTGAGTTCCAGACCGTCAAAGATACCCGAGAAATCTGGGGTTGGCGCTTTTGCCATGATGTCGCTGAAGTCGATATCCTTCCCTACGCCCGAAAGGTCAATGTCCAGCTCGGACAAGTCAAGACACGACGGGTCCATACCGCCGGCAACACCCGAGAGCACGGAGGTATCGAACGAGAACGCGCTCTTGAGCGCCGCCTCGTCCACACTGAACATGCTGCCCAGATCCACGCCTTGTTTGGCCTCGCCTTGCAGTTCGTCGAAGGTTTTGCCCGTAAAGACATCCGTCTCGGGGTGGGCGAGTTGCTCCCGCACAATCTGCGAATCGGCGGCGCGCTCCATAAGCTGGCGAGTCAGCGCATGTGTATAGGCAATGCCCGGAGACAACGCACTCGCATTGGCCGTCTCGTTAGGGCGCACCACACCCACGATGTGTACGTCGATGCCATCGGCAACCTTGGCGGCCATAAAGTCGGCGTCACCAGACATGTCGGTCCACATGCCGGTCTCTTCGTTTTTGCGATAGGCATCGGCCGGCGACAGCACCTTAAACGTCGTGGACAGCGCATCGTCGTAGGTAAAGTCGGTGCCGGTCTCGGGTGCTTTGACCCCACCGTCGGCCGTCATGGCACTGTTTACCAGATCGTTGAGCTCATCGATATCCAGCGCACCGATGCTGTAGAGCGTATAGTCGCCCACCGTACCGCGGCTCGAAAGCACCATCACGGCTTCGTTGGCAGACGTGGGCCAATGACCGGCGACGACATCGTACTGGCTGTCGAGCAGGCTCTGGTCGTCAATCATCTCGTTAAAGACCGAGGTTCCCATGGATTCCATGCTCACCGTTGCCGCCGAACTCGCGCCTCCGCTCATAGCCTCGGTCATTGCGTTGGGAACAAGCCGAACGGGCTTCTCATCGCCCTTGCCGGCACGATAGACAACCGGCGATACACCGTAGCCGTACTGAATGGCGTTGACCTCTTTGTCGATACCGTCGCCGCCGTCGTCAAGCCATGCCTTAAAGCTCGTCATGTCGTTGGACTTAACGCTCGCAAACATATCCTTTACGGCCGTGACCACGGGAATCTTATCGGTTTCGGCACTGTCGTCGGACGAATCCACGTTTTCAGGCGAGTCATCATCCGCAGCCCCCTGTCCGCCCATCATGGACGACAGGTCGTAATCCTGCTTGGAAATGGTGAGTGGGTAGCTCGAGAGCGTATCCTCCTCGACCTTTTTGATGTAGCCGTTTACGCCGTTGGACAGCGCCAGAATCGCCGCGATACCGATAATGCCAATCGAGCCCGCAAAGGCCGTCATGGCCGTGCGGCCCTTCTTGGTCATGAGGTTTCGGGCAGAAAGCCCCAGCGCCGTCACAAAGCTCATCGAGGTTTTGCGCGTAGGCTTGGCCTCGCGGCGCGTGGCGTCAGCGACATCGAAAGGATCGGAATCATCGGTGATCTTGCCGTCCGCCAGGTTGACGATGCGCGTGGCGTATTGGTATGCCAGGTCGGGATTGTGCGTGACCATGATGACCAGACGGTCGCGCGCAACTTCTTTGAGCAAATCCATAACCTGCACGGATGTCGTTGAATCCAAAGCGCCAGTCGGCTCGTCGGCAAGGACGATCTCAGGGTCATTGATCAGGGCGCGGGCAATGGCCACGCGCTGCATCTGCCCGCCCGATAGCTGGCTCGGGCGCTTGTTAACGTGCTCGCCCAAGCCGACTTTCTCCAACGCCTCGCGCGCACGCTGGCGACGCTCGGCATGCCCCACGCCCGTGAGCGTGAGCGCCAGCTCCACGTTTTCCAAAATGGTCTGATGCGGAATGAGGTTATAGCTTTGGAACACAAAGCCGATGCGGTTGTTGCGGTAGGCATCCCAATCGCGATCGTGAAAGTCTTTGGTCGAAATACCGTCGATCAGCAGGTCGCCAGAATCGAAATGATCGAGCCCACCGATAACGTTGAGCATCGTAGTTTTGCCCGACCCCGAAGGTCCCAGAATGGCCACGAACTCGTTATCGCGAAAAGACAGGCTCACGCTGTCGAGCGCTACCTGCGTAAACGACTGCGTAACGTACCTTTTGCAAATACCTTTGAGCTCCAGCATGGACGGCAACCTCTCCTGCGCAGGCACCCTGCCCGCTCTCCTCCGCCGTTCGTATTCGACGCTTTTGTCCTACTCTATCCCCATTTTTTGCCGACGCCAGTGAGGAATGTAACAAACCGCGCCAAAAAACGAACGGGACGGCGCCCAAAAGAAGAGGTCCCGAGCGGGACCTCTATATGGTGGAGCTTATCTTGAAAGGCAGCAGACTACTTCGCACAGCGACACACGATCCTCGCTATGCTTTACGCGGTTTTTACTGCTCGCTATTCGCAATCGCCTGGTCGATAAACTTGTCGAGTGCTGCGCGCTGCTCGGCGGAGCTGATGGCTCCCACGATTGGATCCCCTACGATGTTGCCATTCTGATCGATGACATACGTTGTCGGGAACGAGAACAAATTTGACGTAAACTTACCGGCCTCGCTATCCGACTTGAACCAGATGTTCTTATATGTCACGCCCTTCTTGCTCAGCACGTCCTTGGCATCCGCAATCTCGCCCTTGTTGCCATCGAGCGTAAAGGAATTGACGCCCACGACCTGGCCGCCCTTCTTGGCAAGCTCCTTATTCAGTTTCTCAAGATCGCCCAGCTCGCCCACGCACGGCTTGCAAGTGGTGAACCAGAAGTTCATGACGGTGACCTTGTTCTTAGCGAACAGCTCGTCGCTGCTCACGTCGTTGCCATCCAGGTCTTTGCCCGTAAAGCTGGGGAACTTCGTCGCCTCGCTCGAAGCATTGGCACCAGCCGTCATGCCAGCGGTCGAAGCGTCGACGCTCTCGCCTGAGCTCGGCGTGCTTCCACAGCCGGGGAACTCCTTCTCCAGGCTCTCGAGCTTGTCCTCGATCTCCTTGATCTGCTGCGCACCGGCCTTGAGCGTCTTAAGCTCATCCGCCGTGAACTCATCCTTGGCACCGTCGATGGTCTTGAGCAGGAAATCGCCGTAATTGCTGCCGTCCTCAATCATTACCGAGTCTTTATTTGCCGCATTGAATACCTTTTCCCATAGCGCGTTATCACTCGAAAGGATATCGTTCTCCTTTTTCATGAGCTTCGCATACAGCTCGGCGGCCTCGTCGGCATTAGTCGGCTTCTGCGCAGTGAGTTCTGCGATCTTAGGATCGGAGCTCGCAGATTCGCTCGCATTGCCACCGGACGCCGAACATGCCACAAGGCACAAGGCCAATACCGGCACCATAAACAGGGCCGCAATCTTAGAAAGCTTCATGATCATTCCTCCGTTTTGTCGAAGCTTGTTTACTTTTTATCGGCGGTCAAGGGAAGCTTTTCCGCCGACACATCCAGGCCATAGCGATAGCTGATGGCATCGACAGGACAGGCCCCGATGCACTTTCCGCACCGGATACATTCGGCATGATTGGGCGCGCGGACCACATCAACGTCCATCTGACAAACCCTTGAACACTTGCCGCACGAGACGCATTTGCACGCGTCAACCTGAATCCCCAACAAGGACACCCTATTCATGAGCGCATAGAATGCGCCGAGCGGGCAAATCCATTTGCAGAAGGGGCGATAGAACAAAACGCTCAGCACTACTACGGCAATGAGAACGGCAAGTTTCCAGGTAAAGAGCTGCCCCAGCGCAGATCGAATGCCGGCGTTGGCAATGGCCAGCGGAATGGCGCCCTCGAGCACGCCCTGCGGACAGATGTACTTACAAAAGAACGGGTCGCCCATGCCCACGTCGTTAACCACCAAGACGGGCAGCAGCACCACGGCAAACAGCAGCACGACGTACTTGATGTACGTGAGCGGCTTAAGCTTTTTTGTGGAGAACTTTTTGCCGGGAATCTTATGAAGCAGCTCCTGAAGCCAGCCAAACGGACACAGAAAGCCACATACAAAGCGTCCCAGCAGCACGCCGAGCAAAATGAGCGTACCGGTAACATAGTAAGAAAAGTTGAACTTGGATGAACCTACCACCGACTGGAACGACCCGATGGGGCACGCGCCCGATGCCGCGGGGCACGAATAGCAATTAAGTCCAGGTACGCAGACTGTTTTCCCCGCGCCCTGATAGATGCCGCCTTTGGCAAAGTTTGGCAGGTGAATGTTGGTGACCAGCGTCGCCGCCGCCTGAATGAGTCCGCGAAATCGGGCCAAAACATGCGACGCGGTGTTTGCTCTTTTATCCAATTCCGATACACTCCAAGCACAGCCTAATCGCTTTGGCCAGCACGGCATCCGCCTCGCCACGCATAACACCAAAGCACACCATGGCAATTCCGACGATCAACAAAGCGACCTGTACCATGGGTTTTACCGCTTTGAACAACTCGACCACTCCTTTCGTTACGCGACCATTGGACCATATCGACTATAAAATCCGTGTTAGGCGCGATTTGAAATGTGCAAGGAGACTGTTATGCGTATTTTGATCGTCGAGGACGAGCGGGCGCTGTGTGACGCAATCGCGCGCAGCTTGCGAAACCTGGCATACAGCGTCGACTGCTGTCACGACGGACGGGAGGCGCTCGACCTGCTGGGCGTCGAAGTCTTTGACCTCGTGGTACTCGACCTCAACCTTCCCCGTATCGACGGCATGACCGTACTCAGGGAACTTAGGAAAACCGACTGCGAGACCAAGGTGCTGATTCTGTCCGCGCGTGGCGAAGTATCCGATAAGGTCGACGGACTCGATGCCGGCGCCAACGATTACCTCACCAAGCCGTTTCATCTGGACGAACTTGCGGCAAGGATCCGCAGCCTTACCCTCAGGCGCTTCGCACAAAGCGACATAGTATTAACCTGCGGAAAACTCAGCTTTGACACCAAGGCGCGCATCGCTTCCGTGGGCAGCGAGGCCTTATCTCTTACACGCAAGGAAACGGGAATCTTGGAATACCTGATACTTAATCAGGGGCGACCGGTAAGCCAAGAGGAGCTTATCGAGCACGTTTGGGATAGCACCGTGAACAGCTTTAGCAACGCAACCCGCGTTCACATCTCGTCGCTCCGAAAAAAGTTGCGCAGCGCTTTGGGATACGACCCGATTCGCAATCGGATTGGAGAGGGCTACGTTATGGAGGATAGCGAATGAAAAGGCTTTCGCTGCAATGGCGCATAACGATCATGACGGCGCTGCTGACGTGTGCGGCGTGCGTGCTGACGAACTGCCTGGTCGGCTATACGGGCATGCGCTATATGGATGCCATCGGCAGTGACATCTCGGCCTTTAACGCTGCCGGCGCGGATTCGCCCCAGGTGTTCGACCCAACGAAAGCGACCCCCGATGACAAGGTCACGATCGTCGTAAACGACGCACAGGAATCTTTTGGCACGACAGCTTGGTACATCACGGCTGGAGTCACACTCCTTGGCGGCGTGCTGGCATACTTTGTGAGCGGCCGTGCACTCAAACCGCTACGGGCTTTTGCAGCCCAGGTTGAGCGCGTGCAGCCTGACAACCTAAGCGAAATCAGACTCAGTGAAGATGTGCCCACCGAGCTACAACGATGCAGCGCCTCTTTCAACGACATGATCGCCCGTCTTGGCGAAGGGTTCTCTGCACAGCGTCAGTTTACCGGCAACGCCGCCCACGAGCTGCGCACCCCGCTCGCCCTTATGCAAGCACAGATTGAACTATTCATCTCCGAGCACTCCGGTTTGCAACCCGAAACAGCCGAGCTGCTCGGCCTGCTACAAGAACAAACCGAGCGCATGTCTCGAATGGCCAAGGTATTGCTCGAGATGAGTGAGCTCCGCAGCGTCCCTTGCGAGGACGATGTGGAACTTGGTCCTTTGTCCGAAGAGGTCCTCACCGACCTTGCGCCACTTGCCGAAAATAAGGGCATAGCCCTCAATTGTGCTGGAGACGCTTTAGTAATCGGGAGCGACACGCTCCTCTATAGGCTGGTGTTTAACCTGGTCGAAAATGCCATCCGTTACAGCCGCACCGGCTCGACTGTCAACGTCTCCATCTGCGACAACGACAGCCATGTGTTCCTGCGAGTCGAGGACCAGGGCCCGGGAATACCCAAGCAGTACCGTGAGAGCATCTTCCAGCCGTTCTTTCGTCTAGACAAATCCCGCAGTAGGGCATACGGCGGCGCAGGACTCGGACTAGCGCTCGTTTGGGAGATTGCAGCGCTTCACGGTGGCACGGTAGAGGTCGAAGAAAGTTCCGAGAACGGTACTACCATACTCGTAAGCCTTCCAAAACGATCCGCAGCGTTAACCGAACAGTAAAACGAAAGGGGTCCCGAGCAACAGGAGTACAATTGCTGCATTGTTGCCAGCTGTTGGGAGATGGAAGATGGACTGCGATGGCTACCCGCGCATTCCCATGCCGTTGATGTGCACCGCCTTTGCGCCGGGGCAGATTGACGCTGCGGTTGCAGGCATTTCCGACCCCGATTCGCGCGCCATTGCCACGGCAGAAGCGCTGTACTTTCGCGGACAGGCCACCCTCGCTGCCAAGACAGCGCGCCCCTATCTTGACGCCACCGACCCCGCGCTGTGCTATTCCGCATGCTTTATCTGCGGATACGCCAGCCTGTCGCTCAACCGTATCGCCGACGCCCGCCGGTGCCTTGCTGGCATCCTCGATACGCCGGCTGACGAGGAGTCGCCCGCCGTCCACGCCACGCATATCCTGTTCGCCTCGGCCGCGAGCGTCCTGCTGCACTTGCCTTCCCCGTATTCCGCCGAAGAGTTTTATCCGCTTGCGGCGCATCTGCCCGAAGGTCTGCGCCTGTTCGCCAGCTACGTGATGGCGCATGCCCTGTACCTGCGCGGCGAATATGGCCGCAGCCTGGGCATGGCGGAAAACGCCCTGATCATGAAACAGGGAAGTTATCCCATCTCGGAGCTGTTCCTGCACTTGGCAGCTTCCATGGCATGCATGAGCCTCAAGGACATCGACGCCGCAAAAACGCACTTCGGAGTTGCTTGGAACATTGCGCGTCCCGACGGCCTTATTGAGCTCATTGGCGAGCATCACGGCCTTTTACAGGGGCTTATCGAGGCATGCCTAAAAACGCAATACCCTGACGACTTCGCGCGCATCATCGAGATCACGTACCGCTTCAGCTACGGCTGGCGGCGCATCCACAACCCCGATTCGGGCGAGGACGTTGCCGACGATCTAACGACCACGGAATTCACCATGGCCATGCTCGCCTGTCGTGGGTGGACCAACGCCGAAATCGCACGCCATATGGGAGTATCGCCGGGCACCGTCAAAAACCGCCTATCCAGCGTATACGCAAAGCTTGGCATCGGCACACGCGCCGAGCTGGTCGCGCATATGTTACGTTAGCGACCGGACTACCAAGCGCATCGAACGCGTTCCGGAACCCGGCGCTTCGCTCGATCAATTTGGACATTTTGACCCTTGAACGGCACTACCGCCACGGGGCGCCTTCTCGCAAAATTGGATTATTTCCACCGATACTTGCGGGATGGGAGCCCAAGATGCTTGATCGCCGTTCGTTACTTGTCGCCGGAGCGTCCTCGTTAGCGAGCATTATGATGCCGCGCGTGCCGGGAAGCGCAAACGCCTTCATATTGCCGTTCGCACCCACCGAAGCCCATGCCGACGAAAAAGACCCCTTCAGGGTGCTCGTTCTCTCGCGCACCATGTTCGGTGTGGTCGTGGTCGACGTCGCCAACAAGAATACGCCCATCACGGGTGCCCAGGTCACGCTCATATCGCGCTATGCCGCAGGCAAGCAGCTCACCGCCACGACCGATGACGAAGGCACGGCCATCTTTGAGGTCGCCCCTCTTTCAGAAGGCTACGTGGACGAGGCAACGCTTCTCGACGCGTACGACTTTAACGGCGGCATCTCCATTAGCATGGCAGGCTACCGCGATGTCGAGATTCCCCTTGCGCGTATCCAGGGCGGCACCGCTATTACCGCACCCACACGTCCGCTCTCCGATGGCGAGCCGTACTTTCGACAGCTCACGTTCGACGAATGGGACATCCAGTACGCCGACGCCACGTTCATGGCATTGCCGAAGGACGACACGGCAAACGGGCAGCCCGATACGCACTCCTTTACCGTGCAGGCACATCTGCCACAGGGTGGACAGGCAACGCTGTGCATCAACAAGGTATTGCCCGCCACGGGCAGCTCAGCCGAAACCGTCACACAGATCGGCCAGATCAAGGCCAGTGCATCGGGTGCGAATAATCTGGCAACGTTCACACTCGAAGACAAGCTCCTCGATGCGGCATCGGGCCTTCTGGAAGAAGGGTGCAAGCTGCGCTTTGTCCTCGACTATCAGGGCAAAACCTACACGCTCTCCTCCCCCATGGCCGTTGTCACCGCGCCGGCCGCAAAGGCGGAATCAGGCTCGACCACCATCATTCCCACCACCATGGACCAGGAGATCACTCCGTTTGATTTCCCCGCATCGTTTCCCGGCATCGGTGGTAATAAGTTCACGTGTTGGATGCCCACATTTCCAATCCTCTTCGATTTCTCGTTTGCTGGATACGTGCTGTTTGGCGGAGGATACAAACCAGCCAGCTATATGAACGATTCGGGCAACCCTGATCCGGAATACTGGAAGAAATCGCCGCGCGAGTCGGGCGCCAAGCAGGCAAACCGCTACCTCGACGAGATGGAGGGGAAGTGGAATCAGTACAAGAGTATGAGTGCCGGTTCGGGCACCGATCCAAGAAACACCAAGCTCCTTCGCCACCATTGCACGCCGCTGTTCACGATGGATATCGCCACACAGCTGTACGGCTCGCTCGCCTACGATTGGGTGGGCAAAACCTGGGGTAACAACAACGACCCCGCATACGGCAATATTAAGGCCCTCTTCCAGGTAAGAACCGACCTCAATTGGACCGAGCAGTTTACCCTAGGACCGGTGCCATTTTTCCTAAACGTCAACCCCTGGGTGCTGGCAAAACTGGCGCTCGCCGTGGGTGCCCACACGCACGGCAGCGGCGCGGCGTTTTTTAAAAACATTTCGCTCGACTATTCAAACACGTCGGGCTCGTTCACCATCCAGATCGGGCTTGCCGTCACCTTTGGCGCCGGCGTTGCAGGCGTCGCTTCGTCTGCCGTGCGCGGCGCCGCATCCCTCACGCTGTTCATTGGGTACGAGAAGGCAGATGGACACCAGCTTCCGCGACTGCGCGTAGGTGCAGACGTCGATGTCGATGTGATACTCCAGTTCGTAATGTTCAAGTGGACCACCAAGGCTTGGTCGGGGTCGTGGCCCACACTCATCGATTCGTGGAATATGTCGGTGAACAATGGCGACCAGTATGTGCTCCAGCGCTCTGAGCTCGCATTGGGTGGAGATACGCCTTATACGCTGGATGCCTGCTTCGGCTCGGCCGGCAACATTGAGGCGGGCGGCGTGCCGCAATTTATCGCATCGGCCACCATCGTCACCAACGCCGAACTGCTCGCACGCGCCGAGGTTAAGGCCACTGCCGTAAACGCCGCGCCTGTCGTGCGCGATTGGGATCAAGCGGTCACGCGCATTGAGCTCGAGGCGGATGCAGAAAGCGACGACACGGGACAGATCGAGCATTTCGTCCATGCACTGATAGAGAACGACGAAAACGCCGCGCCGATGTATGAGTACACCTACATCGGTCAGGCAACGAACACCGTTGCCGACCCGAACGCCGATTCTGCCGGCGTGTCGGAGGACGAGCGTGGCGGCATCAAGCCCTCGAGCGACAACGTGCTGTTTGCTGGCGTGCTCAGCGAAGCCCACATGAAGCTGGCAATGATTGCCGGCGTAGAATGCCTGTTCCGTATCGCCTCGGTGCGCTACGGCGACAATGGTCGCTCGCGCCTGGTGGTACACACAAAGGCAAACGGAACGTGGTCCGCTCCCACGCCTGTGGACTTTCCCCTTGGGTTTGGCGAGGAAGACGTGGAGCGCGACGGCATATACGATTACGACTTCGACGTAGTGGAATATACGGACGGAAGAGGAAACCAGGACGCCTACGTGCTGTTGGTCTCGGGCGAGCGCCCCGACGGCGACAGCACCCTTTTCGATACGGCAAGCACAGCCGGCATACTGTCCGTTGTGCGCCTGCGCATAAGCAATAGCGAAGTTCGCGTGGTATCGCACACGTCGTGGCGCAGCATCTCGCGCGGCCGCCTGCAGGAGGACGGTTACCATTGTCTGCAGTGTCCACGCATCACGGTGGGCAAGACGCTTGTCGACGGGCGTCTGTCGGGCGCCTATCTCCACCGCCGCGGAACCACGGCAGAAAAGGCGTTGGGCACCGAGGCAGAGGTCGCGCTCGAGTGCTTTACCCTGTGGTCGGACGTTTCGGGCGACAGCCTCACGTTCCGTCAGGTCCTCCGCTTTCCGCAGGCACCGTCGAGCATCGAGCTGGGCGAGCCCGAGAATATCAACGGCAAAATGGTGGTGCCCGTTGCGTACGAGACCGCAGACGGTTGCGGCTGCGCATCGTACGCCGTGATCGGCCAGTCCATTGCGGGCTGGGGCGTTATGCCACCAGACGCCACGGTACCCCGTGCGGTACCGTGGCCACAACATTCGGGCTTTTTGGCAACCGTCAACGAGCAACTGCAGCATATTACTTGGACGCGAGGCGCATCGGCGTTTGCAACGCAGCCCGTGGGTGCCGCAGGCTGTGGCCCGGCATCGTTTAGCGTAAGCAACAACGGCAGGTGCGCGCTCTATGTAGAGAACACCGATGGCAAGGTGGGACAGACCTACGACGAAGAAGGCAACCCAGTTGCAGTGATGGGCAAGCACTTCCGCATCTTCGCCAGCACCTTGTCAGGCGATCTGTTTACGGAGCCGTTCGTGATGTGCGAGCTGGACCATCCCGTCGATCAGATAACGACATTTTTGACGTCGGGAGGCATGCTCTCCGCGCTCGCCACGCACATTGTGAGCGCGGAGAAGAGCGAGGCAGAGTTGCACGGCATCGAAGTGCCCTTGGTGGCGTGTGCCACTCCGACGGGCGCGGTCGCTACCTCGGGCGCGGTGGTGCCCGGAGCAGCAGGCGAATCCTTCATGGTCACGGTGCGAAACGACGGCAACACCTTGCTGACCGCCGGCACGATCGATCTGTACCGAGAGGGCTCCAGCCAGCCGTTCTCCAGCGCATCCATCGGATTCGGAGTGAACGCACGCATGGCTTCGATCTACGATCCAGAGCTTGCCGAGGACGCTTCGGCCAACGACATGGCGCACGTGAAGTACGCGCTCGAGACGCTGGGCGCACGTTTTGCAACGCACCCGCTGGTAGCCGACAACGGCAACGCCGTGCTGGCACCAGGTTGCACGGCACAGTTCCGCATGAGCTTCGCCATCCCCGAGAGCTGGAGCGACGAAGTGGGCAAACGCGTAACGCTGTATGCGAAAGCGCGTAATCTGGTGGCGCTCGATCCCGTAACGCTCGAGGAAATTCGACCGGGTGCAAACTCGGCGCTGGATGCCGTACTGCACGAGCTTCATGTGCCCGACGCGGCATGCGAGCGCTCGGAAGTTCAGGTCGGCTTATGCGGCAGCGCGGATACGACAGGACTTCACGACGCCCCGATGACAGCAGACGGCGATGGTGGCTCGAGTGGCGGCGGTACTGACGAGGGCGGCGGCTCCGGCGGAAGCAGCTCCGGCAGCGGCAAAGACCATGGGAACATCTGTCGCTCGACGATGTAACCGCTGATTATCAGACATATTAACCATTCAAATCATCTGGTCTACTACCTTTTTACTACTCATAGAGGCTCAGGCACGACAGGTCAGATGGTTCCGCTTTTCACAACAGCCTACTTTTTCGACCGTTCAACAGGTCAGTAGATTAAATAGCTTATCAGCATGCTAGAGTTGTACCTGCTACACAGCTCTAGCATTTTTTAATGCTCGCGCTTCACAACTGAAGACACTCAAGTCAGTGACAAGGAGGGGTATTTGCCCTTTCTCCTTGCTGACTCGTGCTACCGCGAAGCGCTTGGAGCTGTGTAGCAACTGTGGGTGGATACTCCTCCTTTTCGTGCTACACATTCCGCTCTTCGGATGAGCTTCCTTCCGCAGTTTCCGTCACGCCAATGGAAGGAGAACTATGGCACTTACAACATGTCCTGATTGCGGAAAGCAAGTATCGGACAAGGCTCCCACGTGCCCTAACTGTGGATGCCCAATTGCCAAGCCAAAACAAAACAAAACGGTTCGTATCGCCCTCCCCAACACCGATGCTTTATCAGGTGGAGGGATTGCTGGGCTTCTTATTGCCAAGAATGCCACTGTTTTCGCTGGCTTAGATTTGCTCTGGTCTGGCAAACATGGGCAAACTGCAATCTTTGATATTGATACGCCAACCAAGGTCACCATTGATTTGGGGAAATGGGCAAACGATGTCACTGGAACGGTGAGCCCCGGTCACCGTTATCAACTCGTACAAGACATGAGCCCTCACATGTTTGCCACTTTTCGCCTTTCAGAGGTCGATGTAATCGATTCTGGAATGTAGGCATTGCCTCAACAAACACACATTGATGTACGGGAAGGCGCGCGAAGGGCGGAAACCTTAGTCATAGGTCACCGCCCTTCACCCCCTCTGCCTGCCATTTTTTATGTGTCAAATACCACCCAACGATTACATATCGACTTGTTTAGGCTCGTATGGCATCACAATGCCAGCCAAACCTCTCGTTAACAAAATGCGCTTTCCATTTTTAAGGAATCACCATGTTGGATCAAATTACTAAGACATTTAGTGGCCTTACGAAGCGTTTCGCATCGCTCGACAAGCGCCTTCGCATCGCCATACTAATCGCATGTATCGTCCTCATTGCGGGAATCGGGTATTCAACAATGACCTCCCCCAGCCCAAAGGGAACTTGGTATGCAGATGGCCTCATGCAAGCCGTAACCCTAAATCCAGACAAATCAGCAGACATCGACTATTTAATTGACCCAGATTCTCCCAACCTTCACGGTATCGTCCTTGCCGATTCGGCCACATGGGAGCAGGATGGAGAAAAAGTTGAGATCCACTACAAGGAAAAGCACGAAAGCACCTCAAAAACTGATTACACCGTCTACCTCATCTATGGAAAAGATTCTGATGGTGACGAATTCTTAAAGAACCTTCGAACAGGTGACGTCATGTACCGCACGGGCTCTATTTGCGAATCAAAAGACTTGTAACTGTCCAATGGGGCTACCCCCACTTTGAGCAATCCTTTCTTCACCCACCGCCCCATCTACACCACTCCTCATACACGTGAGTAAGCAAAAGACAGGGAAGGCGCATTGCCCGCCTCCCCTGTCTTCGTTTTTAGTCTCTCGACACATTTGCTCGCTTAATGGCGTTATATAACGTCTGCCTCGAACAACCAACTGCCTCGCATATTTCGGTAATGGAGTAATCCTTGGACTGCCACATCTTAATTGCAGTATCCATATCCCTACGAGGCCTCCCCAACTTCTTGCCCCTGCGCCTCGCTGCCTCTAGGCCATCGTTCACTCTGCTGCGGCACATTTCTACTTCAAGTTCAGAAAATGCAGCAACGATAGTAAGAAAAAATCTTCCCTGTGGTGTGTTTGCCTGAAATCCTTCTTTAAGACTCGTTAAGCCAACTCCCATTTCTTCCAGCTTATTAACGAGACTCAACACCTGCTGGGTTGAGCGACCCAAACGGTCAATAGAGACACACACCAATTCGTCCCCATCCTGAAGTTCGCTCAGCAGCCTTTGCAACTCGGGTTTATTTTTTGAAGTACCGCTAACGCGCTCAAGAAAAATGAGTTCACATCCTGCATCTTTTAGCTGATCTTCTTGACGGTCAAACTTCTGGGCATCTTTGCCAGTGCTAACCCTGCCATAGCCATACTTCATTTGCCCCTCCTTTTTAGACTATATTATTAGACTAATTTAACTGGGCAAACATTGCAAGAAACAGCAGTCTAAAAATCAAATGTTTTTTAGACTTAAGCGACATCAATCTCCCTCAATGGGTATAAGTCTATTTAGATGTTTGATGCCGCGCTTGCTGTCTAGCAATGCCTCTCTCATCGAGCTCACGGTAAATGGTCGACTTACTTATACGTCCTTCTCCAGCGCTCTTCACTATTTCGTTCACAGGCATTCCGCCCACATATAAGGCAATGGCACGTTCAAGCACTTCGGGATCGGTTTTCTTCATCGTTCTCCAAGCTCCATAGGACATTGGGAAAGGCCGATAATCACGCATCTATTTAATTATAGGTTTGAACCCGACCTTGGATTAAGTTCATCTGAGGTGGTATTTCAGCAGCTAGAAAGGAGTTTTTATACCAATAAAGTCTATTGATAATATAACGTGACTATAGGCAGCGCAGCGATAGCAAGCGCGGCATAACGGCCACAGACAAACAATAGCAAACCCAGAGGAGACCATATAGATTAGTTAAGGGAAAAAATATGAAAGACAGAATATTAAAAAGAGCCGGATTCACTGAAGTCACTGCACTAGAGATGTACACCGACATTTTCAAACTTGGGCAACACTATATTCAAGTTTGTAACGAGCCTGCAGGATTATTTAAAACCAATCCCATCGCAATTATCGATGACGGGCATTCAACACGACAAGTCATAATGTTCGAAGACCAGTTTGAGCAATGTTTGAATGAATTCGCCACCTTCAAAGCAGCCTACATGAGCTGCCTGACATATTGGGGCAAAAGAAACCTTAGCGATAGCCAGTCAAAAATGTACGCAATGATATTTGACCTCGATGGAATCGGAGACAAACGCCTATCCCATTTCATCGATGGATATCTCTGCGGAATTTATCCTGTCCCAAATTACGTTGTGATGTCTGGCAGTGGAATTCATCTTTATTATGTCTTCGAAGATCCGATTTCATTGTATCCAAATACCAAGCAGCAGCTCAAAGAACTTAAATATGCCCTAACTGAGGTGATTTGGAACCCCGACACCTCGCGTATAAAAACTCCCCAATATCAAGGAATCAACCAGAGTTATCGCATTCCCGGCACTAAAACCAAAAAGGAAGGGCTTTTCGCCCGCGCGTTCCGTCTCAATGAACACCCCACTTCCATTGGGTATCTTAATTCCTTTGTTCCTGAAGATAAGCGTGTCAACCTTTCAGAGCTCTACTCGGAGAGCAGCGTTACCCTTGAAGAAGCAAAGGCGCTATGGCCCGAATGGTATCAGCGAAGAATCCTAAACAAAGAGCCGAAGCTTGGCTGGAAGACAAACCGAACCGTATACGATTGGTGGAAGACAAAGATATTTCGCAATGCTGAATTCGGCCATCGGTATTTCTGCGTAATGGCCTTGGCCATCTATGCTGTTAAATGCGGCATAGCAGAAGAAGAACTGAAACGGGATGCGCTCGCGTTCAAGGAGTTGCTCAACGTCATCCACCCCGAGGATCCGTTCACCGAAGATGATATGAATGCGGCACTCGAATGCTATGACCAGAGATACATCACTTTCCCTCGAAAAGACATCGCTCGACTGACAGGCATCGACATCCCCGAAAACAAGCGCAACCACAGAACGAAATGGGAACATTTGCAGGCTGAAACATGGGAAATCGACGGCGAGCAAATTGACAACCCCTGCAAGGCCAACCGCGAAAAAGCTTGGGAAAAAGCTCGCGAGGAAGGACGCATTACAGGAAGACCCAAAGGAAGCGGAATAAAACAAGATATAGTCGCTGATTACTTCCGAAAACATCCAGATGCGACTATTACTCAAGCGCACGAGGACACAAAGCTGTCCAGAACCACCATTCAAAAGTGGAAACCAAAAGGACTCTGTTCCGAGAAATAGCTGAAGAACGCGCCCCCTCTTGCTTTTACGAGAAGGGGCGTATTTACACTTTAGAAATGATTTTGCCTTCCCGTGTAGTCACCATGTAGTTGAACTTAACATCACATGTAGTTGAAATACGCCCGCCCGCTATTTGAATAGGAAATAGCTCTGGAACAATGCGCTTTACGGAAAACACCGCATCTTATAAAGAAAGCCTTATCTAAAGGGATTTACCACATATGCTTGCAGTATTTGCATTTGTACTGTTTGCCAGTTTGCTTTAGAGCCGTGGAAGCCAGGATTGCTCTACCGCTAATTCTCTCAACATCGTGAGACCCACAGATGGAGCATTTGAGATTCTTAGCTATCTCGCGCTTTCTCTTCTGTTCCTCGCGCCTTTTCGCCTCTGCTGCCCTTTATCTTTCGGCCTCTTCCCTTTCTTTTCGATCCGCCCCCCTTTGCGAGAGCGTTTTTAAGTCCTCTAGTTCTGGTGAATAGGCCGAAAGGTCTAGCCCGCACGAAACGCAGCGTTTAGTCTCAACGTTAACTTGGCCACAGGGGCAAAGCGTCCAACCGTCATTTCTCTCAATGGAATATAGAGATGCCTTACGCGAATCCTTGCACCCTAATTCTCGAAGCTCGCGTACCCGCTCCTCAAGAGTCGTTGAGGACAACGACAACGTGCGCGGCTTACGCACCTTCGAAAGCGGCAAATGCGAGACCCACCGCCCTGAATCCTGACACACAATTTCAACTTTGACCCTCGCTGCAATCGCGTCACCCGCTGAAAGAACAACGGGCTTAGCGGAATACGTCATTCCTGAAAATATGTCGGCATCCAAAGGATTCAGGCATAGGTTCTCTTCCGACCCGTCACCATAAACAACCGTAATCGTGACCTTGAACGAGTTTATTTTCTCACCCGATATATTCAAAAACCTCGTCTGAACATAGGCCTTGCCTGTGTCGGTGTTTCTTGCAATCTGGAGCGCATCGAGCAGAAGAGGGCACCCTTCCTCCCATGTTATTTCGGGAGTATCGTCTGTCTGGTCAATTCGATACACAACCTTAAATCCGCTCATGGACACCCCCTCTAGAGTTTCGGAAGAGAGTTTCGGAAGAGAGTTTCGGAAGCTTGGGCAGGTCATTCTGGACATTCCTATGCTTGAAAGAGGCTGAGGAAATCTCGTTGAGGCACCTGACCACTTCACTGAACCCGAGCATGAAAAGCCCGCCGATAGCAGAGCCAGCCGCACCTATTAGTTGGATATTTGCAGAGAGTTTACTCATCTCATCAAAGTACCCTGATGCACCCGCCATGGCACCTACGCCCAAAAAGAATTCGATAGCTCCAACGGCGATGGCAATGATGCCAACGATGCAAAGCGCCTTGCCGATATCGCTTTCCTGAGTGAGATTCTTAATCATGACATTCTTCCTTAATCCGACAACAACCGAACGTATTAAATGGAAAGATGCCTCTTGTTGCAGCGGTTGGGAGGACATCCACCCACAGTCACCACAACCGCTCAGCACTCGGTATAGCGAACCAGCCTGAGAGAAGGACAGATGTCCTCCCAGTCACTGGTTCGTTTCTCTTAAGTTGTGAGTGCCCTCATGTAAAACATGATTGCGGTTGTGGTGGTTTAAATCTTATCATCGAACCTGAAGCACGGCTCTCCGCCTGAGCACCAAATCCGCCAACGAGCCCTTTCCTCGGTAATTTGCATTTCCACACTCTGCGAGATCGTCAACTCAATCTCTCGGGGTGCTCATGTTTCAATGCTATCGGTGGACAGCAACATCACTTGTGAGAGATAGGCCAGCGGGATTCAAGACACTTTTTGCACACCAAGGCTCCGAATACGTTGAGCAACAAATATCCAATGCCCCGCGCTTGGCATTACCTGTTTGAATACATCAAACTGCGATTTCAATTGATGTCCGCTCAGCCTATAGCAAAAATGCACGCTGAGGGCGAAATTTGGGCTTGGAATTACGCCGATGGACACTTACTCCAACCCCAGCCTCAACGTGGCAAATAGGCCTCATTTCCTTTGATTTAACCCAATAAACGAACCCTTTTACCATGGCATAGACAACCCCATAGCTACAATCATGTTGTCGTGCTTGAGTCTCTGAAAGGAGATCCAAGCTATGTCGAATAGGAAAGATAACAAGGGTCGAGTTCTCCATCGCGGAGAAGGCCAGCGCCCAGACGGTCGTTACTCGTTCAAATACACCAATTGGATGGGAAAAACCTGCTTTGTCTATTCGTGGACTTTGACAATTAACGACCAAACGCCACACGGCAAAAAGAGAGACCTCTGCTTAAGGCAGAAAGAACAGCAGATTCAAAAAGACCTCTTCGACCACATTGCACCTGAGAACATGAACGTCATGACTCTGGTTGAGAACTACCTTGCGACCAAGGTTGCGGTACGAAAGACAACTGTTAGCGCCTATAAAACCGTCACCAATTACCTGAAAACAGACAGCTTCAGCAAAGCCCAAATATCAAACATTACGGTGTTGGATGCAAAGAAATGGCTCATCCACCTTCAGCAAGATGTTGGAAAGGGATATAGCAGCGTCTGTAGCATCCGAGGCGTACTCAGACCAGCTTTCCAACTGGCCGAAGAATGCGGAATTATAAGACGCAACCCTTTTAACTTCGAACTTATCAATGTTTTGGTCAACGATACGGTATCCAGAGAATCGTTAAGCGTTAGACAAGAACGGCTATTCCTTGAGTTCATGCGCTCGGATCATCACTTCTCGCGCTACTTTGAAACTTACTTTATCTTGCTGAACACTGGACTCAGAATTTCTGAATACTGCGGCCTGACCTTTGATGACATTGACTTCGAAAGCCACTGTATACGCATTCAAAAGCAGCTCCATCGCGCAAGAGACATGCAGTATTACATTGAAGAACCCAAGACAAAATCAGGAATCAGATATATCCCTATGACTGCTACTGTCGAAAAGGCCTTCCACAGTCTCATCGAACAGAGGGCGCAGCCAAAAGAAGAGCCTGTTATTGATGGGGTAACAGGCTTCATCTGCCTAGACAAGAATGAGATGCCATGCGTTGCTCTGCATTGGGAGCATAGGCTCAAACGCGCCATCATTAAGCACAACCGCATCTATAAGGAAGAACTGCCTCATATAACTCCGCACCAGCTCAGACACACTTTCTGTAGCCGAATGGCACGCGCTGGCATGAGTCCAGCAAAGCTCAGATACATTATGGGGCACTCGGATATCAGCACCACCTACAACGTTTACACCCATCTTGGGCTTGAAGATATTCAAGACGAGATGCTTGCTATTGAACAAAACCGCAGGTAGACATTGGTAGTAAAAATTTGAGCCGTACTACGTTTTTACTACTTTTGCTTTTACTTTTGACTGATTTCCGACCTTAATAAAGTGGATTTCCTTCCCTATATTGGAAACTAATTTTTAGAGCCATTCAACTCGTTGAATGCAGTAGAAGTGTTCGGGATAAAGGTCTTATCTTGTTATTATCGCAGGTAGAGATAACTATTTGACCCTGTCCCTTTGCCATATCACATCGGGGCGTAGATGCGATACTCGAGCTCGATGATGGCGATCGAAAGGAAACCGCATATGCAACGTGTACTGTTTATCTGCCACGGCAATAACAAGCGCTCCGGAAAAGCGGGCGCGCTTGCGGGCACGGGCGATGTCAACGCTCCCCTTACGGCAGCCGCTGCAGCACTCGCCGCTGTGGGCGCCGGTCTCGTCGCCTACAGCGCCCGCCGCACAGCACTCGAAATCGACACCGCCGATGAGGTCAATTCGGATAGGCCTCGCTAGCTCCTAGTTACTTTTGTGAGAGACGCCGACTCGGCTCATCGAACATCAAATGGGCTGGTTCTGGATACCCAGAGCCAGCCCATTTCGCATTAGATATCGTCAGTGGAGTCGAGTTCTGCCTCGAGCTTGGCACGGCGTCTTTTCGCCGTGAAAAACGTTGCGCACAGGGCAGCAAACGTGGCCGCGAAAATCGTCGCACCGCAGAACGCGCCCGTGGCCAGGTTCGCCAACCAAAAGACGCTTTCGAGCGGTACGATCTGCGCCTCAGCGATACAGCGCATTGCGGCAATAACAAGCGCGAACGCGGCGCCGCTAAGACCGCTGAGAAGCAGGAAATATCCAACAGGAAGATGCTCGGTTTGCCCAAAACGATTGGTATCGACATAGCCCTTCCGCGTTTGCAGTCCTGCGCAAATCAACATCACAAGAACGAGCCACAAATACATGGCTGCCTCGAACGGCGTTGCAAAGCCATGCGGCATTTCACTGGCGTCGCTGTGAACCCACGCAACCTGTCGAGCTATAAACTGGTAGAAAAAGATCATCAACATGCCAAACGAAAGCAGCACGAAACCAATCTTGTAGATCTTTGCGCTTTCCGCCTCCAGGCGCTCGTCCTTTGGGCCGGCATATTCACGCCACTTTTGCACGAGTTTTAAATCTTCAAATTTCATAGCGAACTCCTAAAGAGCGTCAGGGTCGACGTCGTTCTCGTCTTCCCAAAACAAGTCGTTCAACGTAACGCGTAGCGCTTTACAGATTGCCACGCACAAATTGAGCGTGGGGTTGTAGCCGCCCGCCTCGATCAGGCCGATGGTCTGGCGCGTAACGCCCACGGCTTGGGCTAAATCGGCTTGCGAAAGGCCGGCCGTCGCGCGCGCCGCCTTCATGCGAAGGTTTTTCTTACCTGGCATAAAGTTCCTTTCGTGGTAATGGACAAATATCCGTTGCAACATGACGGAAATATATTGCATCCATCAAAGAATGTCAACTATATCTGTCATTATAAAAACCATGTCCGCCATCGCCATGCAGACATAACAATTTCAATTCGCTATTCAAACTTACTCGGACAGAACCGACTCGGTTTTGTCCGAGTAAGTTTGAGCATAAACTGATTCATGCGATACAATTAACTCGGACAAAACCGAGTCGGAAGGAACCGAGTAAGTGGAATTCATTGGCAGGGAGCGTGAGCTCGCCCGTATTAAGAAAACGCTCAAAGCACCCGAGCAGCGCAATGTTCTCATTTACGGCAGGCGTCGCGTCGGAAAAAGTGAGCTCATCAAGCAGGCGCTAACCGATTTGCCGGACGTCGCAACGGTCTATTACGAGTGCCGCCAAACCTCCGAGGCAGACAACCTAGAGAGTCTGTCCGCCCTTGTTGCTGAAGCGCTGAGCTTTCCTCCGCTCGCCTTCACAGGCATCCGCGAGCTCATCGAATTTCTGTTTGCCCAAGCCAAAGACAAGAACGTTACCCTTGTTCTCGACGAATACCCCTACTTGAGAGATGCGGTTAAAGGCTTAGACAGCATTCTCCAGACCTCAATCGACGCTCACAGGGAAGACTCACGTTTAAACATTGTCCTATGCGGCTCCTACGTTGAGATTATGAAATCTCTCATCGAGCATGAGAGCCCCCTCTACGGGCGAATTGATCTCGCGCTTGAGCTTAAGCCCATGGACTACTTTGACGCTGCGAAATTCTATCCCGCGTTCTCACCCGAGGACAAGGTGCGGCTCTATAGCGTTTTTGGCGGCACCCCCTTTTACAATCGCCTCATCGATCAGTCCCAAAGCGTACGCGACAACATCATCGAGCTCGTCACGGAACCTGGCGCCCGCTTAGAAAGCGAGGTGCCGTCCTATCTCAACGCCGAGATCTCGAAGATGACCAACGCCAACGAAGTTTTCGGAGCTCTCGCACAAGGTTACTCCCGTTGGGGGGACGTGCTGGCACAGTCGCACGTCTCGAGCGGTCCGGCCATGGCAGACGTGCTCGACAAGCTCATGTCACTCGAAATCGTCCAAAAGCGTGCACCCATCAACGACCCTACGAACAAGCGCAAGTCTGGCTACTTTGTAGTGGACCCACTTTCGCTCTTTTACTATCGCTATGTTTTCCGCAATGCCTCGGCGCGTCAGCTGCTCGACCCGGAAGTCTTCTATGATCGTCACGTCTCCCAAGACTTCGAGGAAAACTACGTTCCTCATATGTTCGAGGAGATCTGCCGTCAATACCTCGTGCGGCAGAACAGGACCGGCAAGATCGAACCGGCTTTCGACGCCATAGGCAAGTACTGGTACGACGATCCCGCAAACAAAACGAGCGGCGAATTCGATGTGGTAACGCAAGACCCCGAGGGTTACGCATTCTACGAAGCAAAGTTCCGCAAATCCCCCATCACGCAAAAAATGGTCGACGAGGAAATCGCCCAAGTCGAGGCAACGGGGCTCAAGTGCCATCGCTATGGATTCTTCTCCCGTTCGGGCTTCGAAGCTGGCAAAAGCGATCGAACCGTCTTCATCGACCTGCCGCAAATGTTTGGATAGGACAGGCTCCTCCCGCATCCCGAGCATTCATTATCTAACCGAACGATTGTTCGATGGATTTCGTGTTGGGTGGAATCGTCTGTGGGCTGGGCTATGCTACCTTGACTATCTATATGACTTAAACGCAGCAAAGGAGCACCGAGAGAGCGAGTATGGCAAAAAACACCGCAAACTATGGTAACGACAGTATCCGCCAGCTCAAGGACGAGGAGCGCGTACGTCTGCGCCCCGCCGTCATCTTTGGCTCGGACGGACTCGACGGCTGCGCGCATGCCGCCTTCGAGATCCTGTCCAACGCCGTTGACGAGGCGCGCCAGGGCTACGGCAAGCTCATCACCCTTACCGCCTTTCGCGATGGTTCCATTCAGGTAGAGGACAACGGCCGCGGCTGCCCGCTCGACTGGAACCCCTCCGAGAAGCGCTTTAACTGGGAGCTCGTCTTTTGCGAGCTCTACGCAGGTGGCAAATACAACAACAACCAGGGCGGCGACTACGACTTCTCGCTCGGTACCAACGGCCTGGGCTCGTGCGCGACCCAGTACGCCTCCGAATACATGGACGTCACGGTTTGGCGCGACGGCAACAAGTACTCCCTGCACTTTAAAAAGGGCAAGGTCGTTGGCGCCAAAAAGAAGGCACTCGAGATTGAGCCCAGCGACGAGGACCGTACCGGCACCACCATCAAATGGCGCCCCGATCTTGAGGTCTTTACCTCCATCAGCATCCCCCACGATTGGTATCGCGAGACCATGCGCCGCCAGGCCGTGGTCAACGCCAACGTGACCTTCCGCCTGCGCATTGAGGGCGACGATGGCGAGTTTTCCGAAGAGGACTTTTGCTATCCCAAGGGCATCGAAGACTACGTGCTCGAGAAGGTCGGTACCGACTACCTTACCGAGCCTTTCTTTATCGAGGCCGACCGTCGCGGTCGCGACCGCGAGGACCTGCCCGACTACAACGTAAAGATCACCGCGTGCATGTGCTTCTCGCGCACCTTCATGATGCAGGAGTACTACCACAACTCATCGTGGCTCGAGAATGGCGGTTCGCCCGAGAAGGCCGCTCGCAGCGCTTTGACCAGCGCCATCGATGCCTACATCAAGCAACAGGGCAAGTACAACAAAAACGAGAGCGGCATTAAATGGCAAGACGTCCAGGACTGTCTGGTGCTGGTGACCAACTGCTTCTCCACCCAGACGTCTTACGAAAACCAGACCAAGAAGGCCATCAATAACCGCTTTATCCAGCAGGCCATGACGGCATTCTTTAAGGAACGCCTCTCGACCTACCTGATCGAGAACAAAGACGCCGCCAACAAGATCATGGAGCAGGTGCTCATCAACAAGCGCTCGCGCGAGAATGCCGAGAAGACGCGCCAGAGCATCAAGACCAACCTGCAGCAGAAGACCGACATGGCCAACCGCGTGCAGAAGTTCATCGACTGCCGCTCCAAGGACAAGAGCCGTCGCGAGATCTACATCGTAGAGGGTGACTCGGCAGCAGGTGCCATTCGCACCTCGCGCGATGCCGAGTTCCAGGGCGTCATGCCCGTCCGCGGCAAGATCCTCAACTGCCTGAAGGAGGACTACCCGCGCATCTTTAAGTCCGACATCATCATGGACCTCATGCGCGTGCTGGGCTGCGGCGTGGAGATCAAGGACAAGCGCATCAAGAACCTCGGCGCCTTTGACCTGGACAACCTCAACTGGAACAAGGTCATCATCTGTACGGACGCCGACGTCGACGGTTACCACATCCGCACGCTCGTGCTCACCATGCTCTACCGCCTGGTGCCCACGCTTATCGATGAGGGCTACGTGTATATCGCCGAGTCGCCGCTCTACGAGATCAACTGCAAGGAAAAGACCTACTTTGCCTACACCGAGCTCGAGAAGAACGGCATCCTTAAAGAGATTGGCGACCAGAAGTGCTCCATCAACCGCTCCAAGGGTCTTGGTGAGAACGATCCGGACATGATGTGGCTCACCACCATGAACCCCGAGACGCGTCGCCTGATCAAGGTGGAGCCCGAGGACGTCACCAAGATGGAAACCATGTTCAACCTTTTGCTGGGCAACGACGAGGCGGGCCGCAAGCGCCATATCTCGGAGCACGGCAAGGAATACCTGGACCAGTTGGACCTGCAGTAGCAGCAAATCGATAACGACGGCCCATAAGAAGTTCAAGAGGATATCGTGGCAAAGAAGAAGACGAAGAACCAGCCAAAGAAAAAGCAGGTCAACGCCGAGAACGTCATCGGCCTGCACTCCGAGGTCACCGACCAGCCGATCACGCAGACGCTCGAGGTCAACTACATGCCCTACGCCATGAGCGTCAACGTCTCGCGCGCATTCCCCGAGATCGACGGCTTTAAGCCCTCGCACCGCAAGCTGCTCTACACCATGTACAAGATGGGTCTGCTCAAGGGCGCACGCACAAAGTCCGCCAACATCGTGGGCAGCACCATGCACCTGAACCCCCACGGCGACGCTGCGATTTACGACACGATGGTTCGCATGGGCCGCTCCAACGAGAGCCTGCTCGTACCGTTCGTCGACTCCAAGGGCAACTTCGGCAAGGCGTACAGCCGCGATATGGCCTACGCCGCCGCCCGTTACACCGAGGCCAAGCTCGAGCCGGTCTGCGACGAACTGTTCCGCGATATCGACAAGGATACCGTAGACTTTGTGCCCAACTACGACGGCACGACCACCGAGCCGACGCTGCTGCCCGTCACATTCCCGACGATTCTCGCAAACAACACGCTGGGCATCGCCGTCGGTATGGCGTCCAATATCTGCTCCTTCAATCTGGAAGAACTCTGCAACGCGACGATCGCGCTGATGAAGGATCCCCAGGCCGATTTGCGGGAAATCATCCCCGCGCCGGATTTCGTAGGCGGCGGCACGATTCTCTACGATGCCGCCGAGATGCAGAACGTGCTGGAAAACGGCCGCGGCAGTGTCCGCGTCCGCGCCAAGTGGAGCTACGATAAAGAGAACAACTGCATCGACGTCACCCAGATCCCGCCCACGACGACCGTTGAGGCCATCATGGACAAGATCACCGAGCTGGTCAAGCTGGGCAAAATCCGCGAAATCAGCGATATGCGCGACGAGACTGACCTGAACGGTCTGAAACTGACCATCGACCTCAAGCGCGGCCAGGATCCCGACAAGCTGATGACCCGCCTGTATAAGGCCAC
>ERZ827440.758-NODE-758-length-41364-cov-3.949188_pt1 | contig 41364 bp, 45 predicted proteins | sample MGYA00519774_ERZ827440 | MGnify/ENA primary metagenome ERZ827440 (study PRJEB31778, sample SAMEA3449302) | human gut metagenome | biome: human gut; feature: human-associated habitat; material: faeces | place: United Kingdom | collected 2010/2012 ... | reverse complement strand
AGATAAAGGATTCTCGGTTACGGTGGTTGACAGCCTTGATATTTTTGACGAGTATGAAAACATCAAGGATTTTGACCTTTTTGTTCCGTGCTGGACAATGGGAGAAATCAGCGGAACACAATGCAATAACATCTTAAAAGCAGTCGAAAACGGTGCCGGCATGGCGGGCTGTCACGGAGGAATGTGCGACTCGTTCCGTGAAAATACCAACTGGCAGTTTCTTACCGGTGCACAATGGGTTGCGCACCCCGGGAACGACAAAATCACTTATACCGTAAACATTACGGAAAAAAACGAGTTGACGGAAGGAATCAATGATTTCTCCGTAACAAGCGAGCAGTATTATATTCATGTTGACCCTGCGGTAAAGGTTTGTGCTACCACAACCTTCCCCATTGCCGACGGACCTCACGCAAGCAACGGTGAAGTTAAAATGCCTGTGGTATTTACAAAAATGTGGGGAAAGGGAAGAGTTTATTACAACTCACTTGGGCATACATATCAAATTTTTGATATACCGGAAGCCAAAGAGCTAATGCGCCGTGGCTTTTTGTGGGCAACAAGATAAAAGGAGAGCGGTTATGAAAAAAGTAAATGTTGCAGTGGTAGGCTGCGGAAATATAAGCGGAACTTACCTGAAAAATCTTACGGAAGTATTTACAAACATAAATGTCTATGCGGTTTCGGACCTTATCGAAGAAAATGTTAAAAAGGCATCGGAAGAATATCATGTAGACAACATTTTGACACTTGAAGAAATCTTGGAGGACGATAATGTGGAGATTGTACTCAATCTTACCACGCCTCCGCTCCATTATGAAATATGCAAAAAGACGCTCAATGCGGGCAAGCATGTTTATGTTGAGAAGCCTCTTTCCATAACTTTTGAAAACGGCAAGGAACTGGTTGAGCTTGCAAAGGAGAAAAATCTGTTAATCGGATGTGCTCCGGACACTTTTTTGGGAAGCGGAATACAAACCTGCATAAAAATAATTAATGACGGCTTAATAGGCGAAGTTATCGGCGCAACCGCATTTATGATGTGCCACGGTCATGAGCATTGGCATCCCTCTCCCGAGTTTTATTATAAAATCGGAGGAGGACCTATGTTTGACATGGGGCCGTATTATCTCACAGCGCTTGTCAGCATGATCGGCAGTGTAAAGAGCGTTTCGGGCATGACATCAAAGAGCTTTCCCGAGCGAACGATAACAAGTGCGCCGAAATTCGGTCAAAAAATCGAAGTTGAAGTACCTACTCATGTAAACGGTTTGCTGAGATTTGAAAACGGTGCGATAGGAAATATAATAACCACCTTTGATGTATGGGGCTCCACCTTGCCGAGAATTGAGGTTTACGGCACAAGAGGGAGCATAATTGTTCCCGACCCGAACACCTTCGGCGGAGAAGTTAAGCTTAAGCAATACTTTGACAAGGACTTCAATTCATATCCTCTTACGGGAGTTTATTCCGAAAACAGCCGAGGAATCGGACTTTCCGATATGGCTAATTGCATTATTGAAGGAAGAAGCAACAACAGAGCAAGCGGCAGTTTGGGACTTCATGTTCTTGAAATCATGGAAGCTATCCACAGAAGCAACAACGAAAAGCGAGAAATCGAGCTTATTTCATCCTGCGAAAAACCCGAGCCGCTTCCTATAACCCTTGTAAAAGGCAGAGTTTAAAAATTTGCCCCTGAAGCTTTTGCTTCAGGGGTTTTCATCTTCAATTCCGTTCCAGTTGAACTCATCAATTATGGTATCTATATCAAAATTACCAAGGTCGGGCATTTCATCGACCAATTCACTTTGCTCGTATATAAATTCCATAATGTCATTATACTCCGAAAGCATATCCGCTGCTTCCGTCACATTAAGAACGAACTGCTCATCAAGGTCATCCACCGATAAAACCCTTACGAGAGGGCACATCGACCTGCCTCTGGGGTCCATTTTAATTTGAATTTTTTCGTCGCCCCTTTTAGCATAGAACATGAGAGGAAAAATTCTGCACGAAAGAGGTCTTTTAAATCTTTCGCATTTACCGCCGCAAATTGCAATCGGTACGGGAATACCGTTTACGGTAAACTCGCTTTTTTCTACGGAAATCCAATCTTCCTTCCCGTTATACATTGCCATTTCACCGGGGAAAAGATACATACCTTCATCGGCATCGCCCCTGCAGCAAGCCGCATCGCAGGCAAGACCGCAATCGGTATCAATCCCGAGAGGGGTTACCTTATCAAACAGTGCATAGACCTTCTCGTAAAATTCTTTTGCGTTCTGCATTTATTTCACCTTTAAAAGCTTTCTGTTATCTATTAGATATGCAAACCCCGAATAAAGCGTGATTGCCGCAACTATGCCCATAAGCCATACGGGAAGAGTAAAACCGAAAAACACCGCATCATTCCAGCCCAATGCTCCGAAAATCATTGTAAGCACAATCGCAACCATTTGAGTAAAGGTTTTAACCTTGCCTGCCATGCTTGCCGCAATAACCTTGCCCTCGGAAATGGCAACGAGCCTAAGCCCCGTAACAATAAACTCACGGGCAACCACAATGAATATTAACCAGCAAGGAACACCGTAAAGCTCAATAAAGCTGATAAGTGCCGCGGATGTAAGAAGCTTATCCGCAAGCGGATCTGCAAATTTTCCGAAGGTTGTAACCTGATTTGTCGAACGCGCAATGCGCCCGTCAAGCCAATCGGTTAAAGACGCGCAGATAAATATTCCAAGCGCAATCCAGGTGTGCCATTTTGTTATAGGGAAAAGAAGCAACAGCAAAAATACCGGGATTAACACGATTCTGAAAAGCGTCAGTTTGTTTGGTGTGTTCATAGATTTTCGTCCTTTCCGAATAAATCATATTCACTGCAATCAAGAATTTTAACCTGTACAAATTCGCCCTCCGAAAGCTCTCTTTCCGAGCCGAAGTACACATTTCCGTCAATTTCGGTTGAATCGGCATCACTTCTGCCAAAATAGAGCATCTGCTCATCATCAAAGCCTTCCGTAAGCACTTCAACCGTTTTTCCGATTTTCTTTTTATTATTTTCAAGAGAAATTTCACTTTGTATTTTCATAAGCCTTTCCACTCTTGAAAGCTTAACATCATCGTCAATCTGCCCACTCATCTTGGCTGCCGCTGTCCCTTCTTCTCTCGAATAGGAAAACGCACCCAACCTGTCAAAACGGATTTCCTTTATAAATTCGCAAAGCTCTAATGCCTGCTCCTCGGTTTCGCCCGGAAAACCGGCAATGACCGAGGTTCTGAGCGTAACTTCGGGAATTTCTGCTCTTATCCTTTCAAAAAGCTCATACATTTGTTCCTTTGTGCATCGTCTTCCCATACGCTTCAAAACATCGTTGTTTGCGTGCTGAATGGGAATATCAAGATATTTGCAAATCTTTTTGTTTTCGGCGACGGTCTTAATAAGCTCATCATCTATCCCTTCAGGATAAGCATAATGAAGCCTTATCCAATGAATTCCCTCGATTTCAGAAAGCTTGTTAAGAAGCTCCGAAAGTGCACGCCTTCCGTAAATATCAAGTCCGTAATCCGTTGTATTCTGAGCAATCACAACTATCTCGCGCACCCCGCTTTCAGAAAGCATTTTTGCCTCGTTTACAAGCTCCTCAATGCTTCTGCTTCGGAATTTGCCGCGAATAGACGGAATAACGCAATAGGTGCAATGATTATCACATCCGTCGGCAATTTTGAGATATGCCGTATAAAACGGCATTGAATTTATCCTCGGAATACAAGAATAATCGGGCGATACATCAATATCTCCGAAGGATTCCGTTTCGCTCCTCTCCAGAATCTCATCAATTCTATGATAGTCGGCAGTTCCCAAAACGCAGTCTACCTCGGGGATTTCTTTTAAAATATCATCCTTAAATCTCTGTGCAAGACACCCTGCTACAACAAGCTTTTTACAATTTTTCTTTTTGTACTCCGCCGCCTCTAAAATCGCATCAATGGATTCCTGCTTTGCGTCGTCAATAAAACAACAGGTGTTAACGATGATTATGTCAGCCTTTTCAATGTCAGGTTCGATTTTATGTTTTTTTGACAACACCCCCAGCATAACCTCACTGTCCGTCAGGTTTTTTGAGCAGCCGAGAGAAATAATTCCGATACTATTCATCCGTGAATTCCTCATCCGTGTATTTTTTCAAAGCGTGCTTAATTTCATCCGCACCGTATCCCTTCCTGATGCAGGATGCAAAAACACTTGAGATCTGCTTACGGTCGGGATTTTTTGTTTTAAGCTTTTTTGATATGATTTTTTCAAGGCCTTCCGGGTTTTCAAACCCGTCAAGAAGCCCGTCGATAACCGCTTTATCTACTCCGTGCATTGAAAGCTCTGCGGAAATAGCCCGTTTCCCTTTTTGCCTAAGGCGTGCCGCATCTGAAATGTACGCCCTCGCAAAATCCTCATCATTTATAAGACCGAGCTCCGAAAAACGCAGGCATACCTTATTTGCAACGCTTTCGTCAAAGCCCTTCATCTTAAGCTTATATGTAAAATCATGTGCAGTGTAAAGCTTTTTGGAAACAAGCTTAAAGCCGTAATCCTTGCAAGCCATGTACTGAGCATCACAAATAAGCTCCTGTGCCGCTTCTTCGTTTATTTCATCGCCAACTTTCAGCTTTGACTTGAAAAGAGTTTCATCGTCAAGCGAAAAGGCGTATTTCCCGTCGATAAACACCGAATATCTGTTTTTGTTATTCTTTTGCGGCTCGATAGAGGTAATAAAACCGCTGTTATTCATTTTCGGCAGTTTCACGAGGCTTATCAAGACCGTAAGCTTCTCTTACACGACGGTTGATGTCCTCAAAAACATCAGGATTTTCTTTCAGATAATTCTTTGCATTTTCTCTGCCCTGACCGATTCTTGTTTCGCCTATCGAATACCAAGCGCCGCCCTTTTTGATAATATCCTTATCTGCCGCCAGGTCCAAAACAACACCGATGTTTGAAACGCCCTCGCCGTACATAATATCAAATTCCGCTTCCTTAAACGGCGGAGCGACCTTGTTCTTAACAACCTTTACCCTGACATGATTGCCCACTATTTCAGTACCGTGCTTTATCGCCTCGACACGCCTTACATCAAGCCTTACGCTGGCATAGAATTTAAGCGCACGACCACCCGTTGTAACCTCGGGATTTCCGTACACAACGCCAACCTTTTCACGAAGCTGATTGATAAATATTGCAATACAGTTTGACTTGCTTATAACTCCGGCAAGCTTTCTCAAAGCCTGGCTCATAAGTCTTGCGTGAAGTCCCACATGGTTATCGCCCATTTCGCCTTCGATTTCAGCCTTTGGAACAAGTGCCGCAACAGAGTCGATAACAATAACATCAATCGCACCGCTCCTTACAAGTGCCTCGGTAATTTCCAATGCCTGCTCACCCGTATCGGGCTGAGAAACATAAAGCTTATCTATATTTACACCGAGCTTTGACGCATAAACCGGGTCAAGAGCGTGCTCTGCGTCAACAAACGCAACCTCTCCACCGCACTTCTGAGCCTCTGCAACGGCATGAAGTGCAACCGTTGTCTTACCCGAGGATTCAGGCCCGTATATTTCGATAATTCTGCCCTTTGGCAAGCCGCCTATTCCAAGCGCAATATCAAGGCTCGCAATACCTGTTGAAATTACATCAACCTGCATTGACGGGCTGTCTCCAAGGCGCATAACGGCACCTTTGCCGAATTGCTTTTCAATCTGATTAAGCGCAACATCAAGTGCTTTCTGTTTTTCTTCCATATCATTAACCGCTCCTTCTGAGTGTGATTTATACACAATTACCCATGTATATTATATCATTCAAAAGCCGTAAAGTCAAGGGTTTTCGCCTATTATACCGCTAAAGTTTTTCATCTGCGCCAACATTTCCGACAACCTTAAAAACACACGGCCCGAATAATTCGTACCGTGTGTTTTAACGCTTGATTATTTAAATTAATCTTTTGCAATAAGTATATACATAGCAAGCATGAACGCCCCTATGCACACAAAGCAATCCGCCACATTAAAAACCGGGAAATTGAAGAAATCAACATCAATAAAGTCAACAACATACCCAAGTCTTATGCGGTCAATCAAATTGCCGACTGCACCTGAACAAATCATGCAAATCGCTATCTTCACAAGCTCGTTCTTCGGCTTGAACTTTACAGTTGCGATGACAATCCCGATAAGGATAACAACCGAAAAAACCGCAAGAACGATTGTATTATTGCTGAAAATCCCGAACGCCGCACCCGGATTTCTTACATAGGTAAAATCAAGCACGCCCTCGATGATTGAAACCGATATTCCCACGCTGAAATACTTTGTAACCATAAGCTTTGTGGCAATATCAATCGCAAGCATTGCAAAAAACAAAAGCAAGTAAAGAGCAATATTTTTGACCGTTTTTTTGCTTATCCCAAAATCTTTCGGCATCTTAAGCACAGGCAATCATCACCAACACTTTCAGAGAATGTCCAGCAGCGTTCACATTTTCTTCCGCTTGCCTTTTTGACCTCAACGCCAACCCTTTCGCCTTCAAACGTTCCGCCCTTACCGCATTTTACATCCGCCCCGGAAGTAATGAACACCTCGGGAAGAATATCACGGCAGCTGTCAAGAAGCTCAAAGGTTTCGCCTTCTGCAAAGAGGGTAACGCTTGCTTCAAGGGACTTGCCTATTGTTTTTTCGTTTCTTGCAACTTCAAGTGCTTTAAGCACGTCGCCTCTTACGGCAGAAATTTCCGCCCATTTTGCCATTAATGCGTCATCGTTATATTCCGGATTAACCTCAGGCATTGTATTAAAGAACACACCCTGCTGTTTATCGCATTCAACATGAGGCATGAATCCCCAGATTTCTTCTGCGGTAAATGACAAAACCGGAGCAATAAGCCTTACAAGGTTTGAAAGTATCTCGTAAATTGCAGTCTGCGCACTTCTTCTTTTAAGGGAATCCGGCTTTTCGGTGTAAAGTCTGTCCTTTAAAATATCAAGATAGAAGTTAGACATATCAACCACGCAGAAGTTCCTGATACTGTGATAAATGATGTGATAATCATAGTTTTCGTAAGCTTCAAGAACCTTTTCGGTAAGCTTGTTCATTGTGATAAGCGCCCACTTGTCTATTTCGGGCATATCGGAAAATGCAACCTTGTCCTTTGCGGGATCAAAATCGCTTATATTACCGAGTATATATTTTGCGGTATTCCTGATTTTTCTGTAGACCTCCGAAAGCTGCTTTAAAATATCGTCCGAAATTCTCACATCGGAACGATAGTCGCTCGAAGCAACCCAGAGTCTTAAAATATCCGCACCGTACTGATCGGTAAGCTTCATCGGGTCAAGACCGTTTCCGAGGGATTTGGACATTTTTTTGCCTTCCCCGTCAACAACCATGCCGTGGGTAAGCACCGTCTTGTAAGGAGCATTGCCGTTTACCGCAACAGATGTAAGAAGCGACGACTGGAACCAGCCTCTGTACTGGTCATTACCCTCAAGATACATATCCGCAGGAACCGTCAATTCCTCTCTTTCGTCGCACACGGACATATGTGATGAGCCGGAATCGAACCAAACATCCATAATATCGGTTTCTTTGGTAAACTCGGTACAGCCGCATTCGCACTTTGTGCCTTCGGGAAGAATATCCTTTGCTTCAAGCTCATACCACGCCGTTGAGCCTTTTTTCGCAAAAAGCTTCTTTACAGCTTCGATTGTTTCGTCTGTAATAAGCTCCTTTTTACAGTCCTTACAATAGAATATCGGCAGAGGAACACCCCAGAGCCTCTGACGGGAAATGCACCAGTCGGAGCGGTCCTTAACCATATTGGTTATTCTCTCCTGTCCCCAGCCGGGAACCCATTTTACGCTGTTGATTGCCTTTACGGCGTCATCCTTAATTGCGTCCACGGAAGCAAACCACTGCTTGGTTGCTCTGAAAATAATCGGGTTTTTGCAGCGCCAGCAATGAGGATACTGATGAACAATAGGTTCAACCGCCAAAAGAGCACCGCAATTTCTTAATTTTTCCTCTATTGCCTTGTTTGCTTTATAGTAAGGAAGCCCTGCAAATTCTTCGGCAACCTCGTTCATGATACCCCTGTCATCCACCGGAACAACCGTAGGAAGCTTGTACGGCTGACACGCAATAAAGTCCTCCGCACCAAGACCGGGAGCTGTATGAACGCAGCCCGTACCTGCATCGAGTGTTACATGCTCGCCTACTATGATAAGAGATTCCTTATCGAAAATAGGATGACTGCAAACGATATTTTCAAGCTCTGCACCCTTATAGGTCTTAACTATCTCATAGTTTTCAAGCCCCACCTTTTCGACAACTGCCTCAACAAGGTCATTTGCCATAACAAGATGCTCGTCACCATGCTTTACAAGAGCATACTCATAAAACGGATTAACCGAAATTGCAACATTTCCGGGAAGCGTCCATGTGGTTGTTGTCCAGATAACAAACTTAACGTTTTCAAAGCCGTCAAATTGACCGTTTGTCTTTTTAACATCAAATTTAACATAGATTGAATCCGTTGCGTCCTCATTGTATTCGATTTCAGCTTCTGCCAATGCGGTTTCGCATGAAGGACACCAATAAACGGGCTTCAGACCTCTGTAAAGAAGGCCTTTTTTAGCCATACGGCCGAAAACTTCTATTTCACGAGCTTCAAATTCGGGCTGAAGGGTGATATACTCATGATCCCAATCTCCGATTACGCCCAGTCTTTTGAACTGTTCCTTTTGATTTGCAATATATTTAAGAGCGAAATCGCGGCAAATCTCACGGAATTTCACCGGACCGAATTCGCTTCTGTTAATGCCGAGCTTTTTAATAGCCTGCTGTTCAATAGGCAGACCGTGCGTATCCCAGCCGGGAACATAAGGCGTTTTATATCCCCTCATAAGCTTATACTTTATAACAAAATCCTTAAGAATTTTGTTAAGAGTGTGTCCCATATGAATATCCCCGTTTGCAAAGGGAGGGCCGTCATGAAGGTTATAGGTCGGGCAATCCGATCTGTCTTCAAGAAGCTTATGATACAAGTCCTCCTCATACCAGCGTGAAAGCATTTCGGGTTCACGCTTCGGAAGGTTTGCCCTCATAGGAAATTCACTTTTGGGCAGATTAAGCGTTGCACTGTAATCAACTGTTTCCATTGGTCTAATTCTCCTCTTCTGTCTCAGGATTAATCTCAGCCTGTTCTAAAATAGCAATTTCACTGTTTAATATGCTAAGCAGCTTTGCTTTGCAAGCCTCAAATTCAGCCTTGAGCTCTTTGTTTTTCTTTGTTATTTCAAGAGCTTCCGCCTTTGCTTGTTCAACTATTTCGGCAGCTTTCGCAGTAGCCTCGCCGATAATAACCTCACCCTTGTCATAAGCGGATTTCTTGACTTCCTCGCCCGTTTTCTGGGCAATCACGAGAGTATCCTGCAAGGTATTCTCTATCGTTTTGTATTGCTTAACCGAGTCAGAGAGCACGTTTACCCGTTCCCTGAGTGATGCATTTTCGGTATAAAGCTTATCATACTCCTCGCACACAAGCGCAAAAAACTCTTCAACATCGGACCTTTCATATCCGCCGAAATGTTTTTTAAATTCCTTGCTTTGTATATCAAGCGGTGTAATCACAAAATCACACACCTTTCCGTTTTGGTATTAACCCAAAACTCATTTCATTAGTATTCCTCGGTTTCCCAAGGGAGAACTCCTTTTTTAAGGTCTTCTTTAAAGCTTCCGAGAACGCTTACATTATATGGCGTAACCAGGAAAATATCGTTGGATATTTTCTGAATGTTCCCTTCAATCGCATATACAACACCGCTCAGAAAATCCACAATTCGTCTTGTGTCGGCTCTGTCAGCCTTTTCAAGATTGATAACAACGGGATTTTTCCTTCGCAAAAACTCTGCAATATCCTTTGCATCGTTGAAAACAACGGGCGACATAACCGCCACCTCAAGCCTTGCGGTTGTGTTAATCTCCACAAGACGGTTGTTTTTGGACGATGAGTGTTCACGCGGTGTATCCGAAAGCAGATTTTTCTTCGGCTGACCGTACTCGGTCTTATTTTCGGAATAGTCTTTAAACTCTCTTTCGGACGGCTCGTCGTCATAGTCATCCTTTGCAAGAAACTTGGAAAAAAGTTCTGATAAGTTCATCACCGTGTACCTCCTTTATAAATTCTGTTCCCGAATATGGCAGAACCCACTCTGACCATAGTAGCACCGCATTCGATTGCGGCGGTATAGTCACCGCTCATGCCCATCGACAGAACATTCATTTTAACATTATCGTACCCTTCCGAGGAAATTTTGACGGAAAGCTCGAATAATTCATTAAAGTATTTTTTGTTATCCTGCGGATTTATAACAGGCGGCGGAACCGTCATAAGTCCCAAAAGCCTTGTATTCCGAAAGCCTGAAATATATTCGGCAAACCGCATTGCTTCATCGGGCTTTATTCCGAACTTTGATTCTTCGCCCGAAACATTAACCTCAAGCAATATGCTTGCAATAACGCCCTTAAGCCCCGCCTGATGATTGATTTCATCTGCAAGCTTTATGCTGTCAACCGAATGAATAAGCCTTACCTTGTCCACAATATACTTTACCTTGTTTGTCTGCAAGTGCCCTATCAGGTGCCAGTTAACGCCTCCGATTTCCGGATATTTGTCGCAAAGCTCCTGCACCCTGTTTTCGCCAAGCTCCGTAATTCCTGCCGCAACAGCCTGCTTAATGCGGGGAACATCAACGGTCTTTGAAACACCGATTAATGTGATTTCATCAATATTTCTTCCCGCGCGCTTTGCCGCCTCGGCAATATTAAACCTGACTTTTTCAATATTTTCGGAAATATCGGTATTTATCATGTGAACAACATCCCTTCCTTGACATCCTCCGTTGAAAGAATAATATCATCATACATATGGATTTGATTTGTTTCCGAATCATACTCATTGCTTATCATGATATAATCCTCGCTCGAATAAACAATGTTGATCGGTCGAAATTCAACAATACCGCCCATAAGAGCGTAAACACCTACAACATCGTCTTTTACGACAACGGCTGTTTTCGGAACCTTATACCCTTCGTAAACCTTCTTGACAAAAACCATCTGAGGCTTTCTTGCGGTAAAGGCAGAAGCAATATCATGAGTGCACTGAACCGTCACCGTCACTCTTTTATCGGATGAGGGATCGGATATATCGTAAACGGTAACCGGAATAAGCTCGTTGCTCTCGGCAGTGGTCTTTATATATGCACCATCGCCTATTTTCATATTGTCAAGCTGATTAACCGTAATATTAAAAGCATAATACCAACAATTATTTCTGATAATTTTCAAATATTTTGTTTTTGGAACATCGGCGTTATAGTCAAGCCAGGCATCTATAGCCTCGGGAGTATAATATTCGATTTTATCGGGTGTGACATCTGCCTCAAACCCATCGACAGCATGAGTCATAATACCCGATGAGTTGCTTATGACATCCTCTTTTGAAAGCTCCGCTTCCATTTCGTCACGCCTTGCCTGAAGCTCATCGAGCTCGTTTGTGGTGCTTGCCTTTTTACCCTCGAGAACCAAACGATTGTCAAGCAATCTGTCAAGCTCATACTTTGTGGTTGTGATGCCTGCACCGTCGCATTTTTGAGCAAATTTCTGAAGCTCCGAAACGCTTGATGCAATTTGACTGTCAACCTTCGACACATCTTCATAGCTTGTTTCAATGCCGTATTGTTGCTTCTGAAGCTCTGCAATACGATTATTTATCTCAGCGATTTTGTTAACCACCGTTTTCGATGCGTCCTTACCGTAAATCATGCCGATAACCATACCTGCCGAAACTCTGTCGCCATCTTTTTTGTGGGTTTCAAATATCGTATCGGCACTCTTTTCATACACCTCTTCATCTCGGATTACCAAGCCTTCAACATCTATGCAATCCTCAAAATAGGTGTATGTAGCCTTAACTGTGGCAAGGGACGAATTAAATGTGCCCACAAGACCAACCGCGGCAAAAATGACGGCAACAACTATAACTATGATAGCTATATACTTCTTTTTCATCAGTCGGCAATTTCCTCTGTATTCATAATCTGAACTGCCTTAAAAGGAATAATTGTTGAAATTGCGTGCTTAAAAACAAGTTGCTGCTTTCCGTCGGAATCGAGGATAACCGTAAAATTATCAAACCCCTTAATCATGCCTTTGAATTGAAAACCGTTTGTAAGGTAAATGGTAATCGGAATTCTGTCCTTCCTGCACTGATTAAGAAAAACATCCTGTAAATTCATTGCCTTATTGTTCATAAACTCAGACCTCCTGTTAATTTTTCTGCTTCATTTATTATGTATGGCAAAGATTTGCCCGTAACATCTAATTTATTAATACTCTTATCGGCGCCGAAGAAGCTTATCTGCCTCTTTGCATAGTTTCGGCTGCCTTGCTTTATGGCTTCGATTGCCTCCGAATATGTCATCCTACCGTCAAAGTAGGCAATCATTTCCTTATATCCTATAGCCTGTGCGGCGGTTGATTTCAAGAATCTTTCATTGCAAAGTCCTTTTACCTCATCCTCAAGTCCCTCATCAATCATGATGTCAACACGCTTGTTTATGCGGTCGTAAAGGACTGCCCGTTCCCAGCAAAGCTCAATTTTGACCGCTTCATACCTCGGCGGTGCCGAAGCTGCCAGCCTTTGATATTCGGTCATGGTCATTTTTGTAACCTTAAAAACCTCCAGAGCTCTTATCACTCTTTTTACATCGTTTTCGTGTATGCGCCTGCCGGACTCCGGGTCAATATCCGAAAGCATTTTGTGAAGATATGCGTTTCCTTTCTTTTCGGAAAGCTCCCTAAGCTCCGCCCGATATTCTTCATCGGAACTGCCCTTTGAAAAATCGAGCCCGTTTATGAGAGAATTTATATAAAGTCCCGTTCCACCTGCCAATATGGGTATTTTGCCTTCGCTGTGAATCCGCCCGATAACCCTTTTTGCCATATCGCAATACTGTGCAACCGAAAAAGATTCATAAGGCTCTGCAACATCTATCATGTTGTGCCTTATTCCCTGCATTTCCTCGGCGGTGGGTTTTGCGGTCCCTATATTCATGCCTCTGTAAACTTGCATTGAGTCTGCCGATACCACTTCGGTATTAAACTTTTTGGCAAGCTCTACCGCCAATGCGGTTTTACCGGATGCCGTCGGCCCGGTAATAACAATAATCGGTTTCATCACACGATCCTTTTAAACATTTTTTCAATTTCTTTCTTTGAAAGCACAATTCTTACCGGTCTGCCGTGAGGGCAGGTGGGCGGAATGTTGAAAACATCCTCAACAAGCTTCTGCATTTCAACCATGGAAAGATGCTTGTTTGCCCTTATTGCGCTGTGACAGGCAAGGGAATAAAGTGCTTCGCTTTCGATGCTTCCTCTTGCCGCCGCTCCGTTAACACGAACTATTTCGATAAGCTCTCTGAAAACCTCGTCAATCCCTGCCTTATCGGAAACATACGGCGCACTTCTTATTATAAAAGAATTATCTCCGAAATCATCAATTTCAAACCCAAGCTCGCGAAAAATATCAATATTCTCCAAAATTTCGCTGTGCTCGGTATGGCTGAAGCTCAATGTAATCGGCGTCAAAAGTGCCTGGGATAAAGCTTTTCCGCTGTCACGTTCCGCCTTAAGCCTTTCAAAATTCATTCTTTCATGAGCCGCGTGCTGGTCGATAAGCCAAACCTCGTCATTACTTTGAACGATAATATAGGTATCAAAAACCTGACCTATAATTTTAAATTCCGGCAAATCCGGCTTATAATCGGAAATAATCTTCTGCTGAACGGGCTGCGGAATTTGCTCAGGCTCATTTTGTTTCTTTTCCTGTATAAATGCCCTTTCCTTCAGTTTCGGAGCAGATGCTTTTCTGTACATAACGGGAGGCGCATCTTTTTCCTTCTCTTTCCTTTCAAACTCGGACTCAAACTTTATTTCGTTTGAAAACAGCGCCGATGTTTGCGGTTTTACATAAGCTGTTTCCTCGGGGAGTTCCGGACTTTCTTCGGACACGGTGTACTCAGCCTTATAAATCGCATTTTTTATTCCCCAATAAACCGCCGATGTAACAAGCCTTTCGTTTGAAAACTTAACCTCTGTCTTTGCCGGATGCACATTAACATCGCAGGTTATCGGATCAACCGAAATATTCAGTACGGCAAACGGGAACTTACCCTTCATAATCGAATCCTGATACCCCTGCTCAAGCGCATAGGTTATTCCTCGGCTTTTGAAAAATCTTCCGTTTACAAAGAAGGTTTCATATCCTCTTGTCGAGCGGGACAGGTTTTCGTTGCCGCAAAATCCCGTAACCGTCACGCCGTTATCCGAATAGGATACCTCCCTGAGCTCGGAAGCATATTCCGGACCGTAAAGTGCGTATATGCAGTTTTTAAGATCTCCGTCACCGGGGGTATAAAGCTTTTCCTTACCGTCGGAAATCAGCCTGAAGGAAACCGAAGGATTGCCGAGTGCCGCATGAATGACCGTGTCCGCCACAGCCGCCGCTTCGGCCGAATCCTTTTTCAGAAATTTCATTCTTGCCGGAACATTATAAAAGAGATTTCTCACAGTCATCGTTGTACCGTCGGGACTTCCGATCTCTCCCGAATCAAAAGCCTCTCCTGCTTGCATCTTTAGATAAAAGCCAAAATCGGCAATTCTTTGTTTTGTAATAATTTCCGTCCTTGAAACGGCGGAAATGCTTGCAAGTGCCTCACCGCGAAATCCCATGGTTTTGATGCTGAACAAATCTTCCGCATTTGTGATTTTGCTTGTCGCATGCCTTAAAAATGCAGTAGGAACATCCTCGGGCGCAATACCCATGCCGTCATCGGTTACACGAATAAGTTCAATTCCGCCCTTAACTATTTCGATGATAATTTTGCCTGCGCCTGCATCAATCGAGTTTTCGATAAGTTCCTTTACAACAGATGCCGGTCTTTCAACAACCTCGCCTGCCGCAATCATGTCTGCCACAAGCGTATCGAGAACATGAATCCTACCCACGGACATTCCTCCCTTCTTACTTCAGTCTATTCTGAAATTCATATAATTTATTTATCGCCTCAAGGGGAGTTACGGTTGAAAAATCCATTTTTCGTATTTCTTCCGCAATCTCACTTTCGGCGGAATCGGAAAATCCGGTTTGGAAAAAGCCATCGTCATCGGCATTTTTCACACGAACGGACTTCTTAACCGAAACCTCGCTTCCGCTTTCAAGCTCTTTCATAATATCTCTTGCACGGCGTATAACGCCCTCGGGAACACCGGCAAGCCTTGCAACCTCAACACCGAAGCTTTCATCGGCGCCGCCCTGAATAATCTTTCTGAGGAACAATATGTCCTCACCGCGCCTCTTTACGGCAATGCAATAATTCTTAACACCGTCGATTTTGCCCTCAAGCTCGGTAAGCTCATGATAATGTGTTGCAAAAAGCGTCTTTGCACCGAGCTTTTTCTTGTCTGCAACATATTCAATAACAGCCCTTGCTATGGAAAGCCCGTCATATGTTGAAGTACCTCTGCCGATCTCATCCAAAATCAAAAGGCTTTTTGCGGTGGCATTTTTGAGTATGTATGCAACCTCGCTCATTTCAACCATAAACGTACTTCTGCCGGATGCAATGTCATCAGATGCACCGACTCTTGTGAACACCCTGTCCACCACGCCGATTTCCGCCGATGCCGCCGGCACAAAGCTTCCCACCTGCGCCATAATGGTGATAAGCGCAACCTGACGCATATATGTTGATTTTCCTGCCATATTAGGACCGGTAATAACCGCAAGCCGATTATTTTCACTGTCAAGCTCGGTGTCGTTAGGCACAAAAAGCGATGACTTTTGCATTGCTTCAACCACCGGATGACGACCGTCCTTAATAACTATTTTACTGCCGTTATTGACCTCGGGCATGGTATAGTTGTTTGCAACCGCAACGGACGCAAGAGAGCACAGGCAATCAGCCGCGGAAACAGCCTTAAAGGATTTCTGAATTCTTACGATGTTATCCGCCACTTCTTCACGAATTTTCTCAAATATACTGAATTCGAGAGCGTTCCTCTGTTCATCCGCATTGAGAATAGTCTGCTCAAGTTGCTTTAACTCGTCCGTAATAAATCTTTCGCCGCCGGTAAGGGTTTGTTTCCTGATATAATCCGGCGGAACACTGTCCTTAAACGAATTTGAAACCTCTATATAATACCCGAAAACCTTATTAAATCCCACCTTGAGCGTTTTAATTCCCGTGCGTTGTTTTTCTCTTGCTTCAAGATCCGCAAGCCAGGTTTTTCCGTTGGTGAGAGCGTTTTTGAACTTGTCAACCTGCTCGCTGTAGCCCTCTCTTATCATACCGCCCTCACGAACCGAAAACGGAGGCTCGTCCACAAAGGCATCCTGAAGAATTTTGAATATATCCTCCAACGAATCAATTTCGGAATTAAGTTCCTTAAGACATCCGGCTTTTGCATCGGAAAGAAGTCTTTTAAGAGGGGGAAGAATTTCAAGCGAAGCCCTTAAGGAAACCAAATCCCGTGCATTTGCGGTTTTGTAAACAATTCTGCCCAAAAGCCTTTCGACATCGAACATTTTTTTGATAACCGAGGAAATTCCGTCCCTCATTGCGGTGTTTTTATAAAGATCCTCAACCGCACTGAGCCGTTTTCGTATGGCAACACAAGATACGAGCGGCTGTTCAAGCCATTTCCTGAGCATTCTTGCACCCATTGATGAATTTGTCTTATCCAAAACCGAAAGAAGCGAACCGCTTTTTGTTTTGTCACGAATGGTTTCGGTAATCTCCAGATTGCGTCTTGCGTTCTGATCAAGATCCATATACTGCCCGTCACGGTACACGCAAGCCTCGGTTATATGACTGAGGGGGATTTTTTGAGTCTGTGAAAGTATATCAAAAAGCGCCCCGATTGCACGATAGCAATAATCGTCCGCATCCTTTATATCGCAAACACCGAAATGCTCCGAAATTTTGCCCTTAGCGAACTCAATTTCAAACATATCTTCTTCGCAAGCCGACGGGATAACATTGAATTTTTCTTTTATATATTCAATGAAATTCTTGTCCTCATAGGTCTTTTCGTTCACTATAATCTCGCTGGGGTTAAACCTCGCAAGCTCATTGCAAATATGGAACAAAAACCCTTCTCCCGAAAACGAGGTTGAGCTCATTTCGCCTGTTGTAACATCGGCAAAAGCAACGCCGGCGCCTGCTTGTTCTTTGAAAACGCAGCTTATATAATTGTTCTTTTTGGAATCGAGGGCATTGGGGTCAAGAAGTGTACCGGGAGTGATTATTCTTATTACATCCCTTTTTACAATCCCCTTTGCGGCTTTCGGATCCTCAACCTGCTCACAGATTGCAACCTTGTAGCCCTTTCCTATGAGCCTTGCAATATACGAGTCAGCCGAATGAAAGGGCACGCCGCACATGGGAGCACGCTCTTCAAGTCCGCAGTCTTTTCCGGTAAGGGTTATTTCAAGCTCTCGGGAAGCCGTAATGGCGTCCTCAAAAAACATTTCATAAAAATCCCCGAGCCTGAAAAACAAAACCGCGTCCTTGTACATCCCCTTTATTTCCATATATTGCTTCATCATTGGTGACATTCCTGGCATATTAAAACCTCCGGTTAATGACATCCTCCGCAAGATCCGCAATCTCCGCTGCACGAGCTTTGACCTTTGGGAACAACATAAAAGGCTATTATGCTGTTGATGTTCTTCATCAGCTCATCAAAGCTTTTTTTAGATTCCATAAACTCATGAACAACAGGATTTGCATCAAGCTCCGCAAATGCCTTGCCCAGAGAATCACGGTAATTTTCCAGTTCCTCTTTCGTGGGCTCTGCCGCCTGAACCTTCATCGCAAACTCGTTTGCCATACGGTTGTAATCATTAAGAAGCTTCAACGCCTGTTCATCTTCATTCTTGGCTTTTTCAGCCGCCTGCAATCTTTTATATTCTTCGGAGTCTGCAAGCATTTCTCCGAGCTCTCTTGCTTTTTCCAAAATATCCATAACAGTTCTCCAATTCTATATTATTCTTCCGACCAAAGTCCAGGTTTTGGCGGAGGTGATTTCCACATTGACAAACTCGCCCTCGCCCACATCGCCTTCAAAGTGCACAAGCTTTCCGGTATCGGTTCTGCCGGAGCACATATTCGGGTCGGTTTTGGATTTGCCCTCGCACATAACCTCAAAGGTTTTGCCGACAAGCTTATCGTTAATTTCTTTTGAAATCTCGTTTTGAACCTCGAGCAATTTTTCAAAATTCCTTTGCTTATGCTCGTGGGAAACCTCATCCTTCATTTCGGCGGCGGGAGTTCCTGCTCGCTTTGAATAAATGAAGGTGAAAAGCATATCGTATCTTACTTCCTTTATAAGGCTGATTGTCTGCTCAAAATCCTCATCCGTTTCCCCGGGAAAGCCCACAATTATATCGCTTGTTATCGCAATATCCGGAACATACTTTCTTGCAAGGCTCACAAGCTTAAGATAATGCTCACGGTCATATCGGCGATTCATGGCTTTTAAAATCCTGTCGCTTCCGCTTTGGACGGGAAGATGAAGCTGATTACAAATGTTATCATGCTTTGCAATAACGGAAATCAGCTTTTCCGTGATGTCCTTCGGGTGGGAAGTCATAAATCTGACACGCTTTATTCCCGGGACATTGGCAACAGCCTCCATAATATCCGCAAAATCAACATCCGTTTCCAAATCCTTGCCGTAGGAGTTGACATTCTGCCCCAAAAGCATTACTTCTCGAACACCGTCACGAGAAAGCCTTGTTACCTCCTCAATTATCTTTTCCGGGGTACGGCTTCGTTCCCGTCCCCTGACATACGGCACTATGCAATATGTGCAAAAGTTGTTGCATCCGTACATTATCGGCACGCCCGACTTGTACGAAAACTCACGGATGGACGGAATATCCTCGGCAATTCTGCCGTCGCAGTTTTCAACATCAAATACCCTTTTTTCCGAGAACACATCGTAAAGCATCTGCGGCAAACGATAGAGGGCATGGGTGCCGAAAATCAAATCCACATGGGGATATTTCCTTTTAATGCTTTGTGCAATCGCTTCCTGCTGCATCATACAGCCGCAAAGAGCTATTTTAAGTGAGGGTTTTCTGCGTTTGTGATGCTTGAGCGCCCCAACCTTACCATAAACCTTAAGCTCGGCATTTTCACGAACGGCGCAGGTATTAAAAATAATCAAATCAGCCCTGTCAAGGTCATCGGTAAATCCATAACCGACCTCGGACAAAATACCCTTTATGCGTTCGGAATCATTTTCGTTTTGCTGGCAACCGTAGGTTTCAACACACGCCAAAAGCCCAAGACCGCCAAGCTTATCCTTAAGAAGCGAAACATAGCCTTTTTGAATTTTAAGCTCATTCTCACTTACAACCGTTTCTTTGTTATCTCTTTTCACCGCATAATCACCCAATGTACTTAATTAACTTATTATATCACATTTTTTGCCGATTGAAAAGTATTTTTACGAAATTTTTTTAATTTTTTTATTAAAATAAGATTTGCACAAAAAAAGAAGGTTTTCAAAACGAAAACCTTCAACAATTAAATTACTCGTTTGTTTCCTCCGAAGGCTTGCTCTCTTGTTCAGCCGCAGGAGTTTGAACAGGTTCCGCAGGAGCCGCAGTCGGAGCGGAAGCTTCCTTCCTTGCATTCACTTTCTGCTGAAATTCAGCCCTCATTTCGCTTATATCGGGAGTTGCAAAATAATCCCTCTGTGAACCATCGTTTTGGTTTTTAAGCTTGGAATTGATTGAAATAACATGCTTCACAAGAATTATCGTCATCATAAGAAGCTCATAAATAAGCCTGATAACAATAGGCCCCAAAATCATTGTAAGTATTCCGAAGCCGCCGAGCCATGTACCGTCCCACGGCATCGTCTGGAACAGCATAAAAAATCCGTCAAGGATTACAAAAGCTGTCGCAAAAATATAGAGTGCCTGCAAAATCTTTTCAATGATAAGGAACTTGAAGTTCAGAGCATCGTGCAAAAACTTCCCGAATGAATTAAGCTTTTCGCGCTTGCTGTCCGGAACGATAAAAATAAATGCCAAAATCGTTGCCGCAATCGCCAATAATACTGCCGCAGCCATAAATGAACCGTAATTTGGTGAATACATTGTTAAATTCCCCCTAAAATAATATTTTTTACAAATTAATTCTATCACATTATGTTTTAATTGTCAATAAACTACAGCATAATTCGACAAATTTGTAATCATATATTAATACTAATAATCTTGATTTTTTGAAATGTGGGGTGTATAATAATTATACTATGAGAAGGAGGTCGAGAGTATGAAACCATTTTTGAGAAAGCTACTGACAATCTGCATAGTATCGGCAGTGTTTGTAACGCTTTGTTCCTGCGGAGAAAAAAACGAGCCCTCAAAAGAGGTTTCCGAAAAATCCGTTACAAATACGGAAACGGTTTCGGGGTACGAAAGCAAAAAATTCAATCTTAAATTCACACCGCCCGAAGGCTATGTTATGTTCACGGATTCACAGAAAGCGGCGCAAATGGCAGGTGCAAAAAATGTATCTTGCGAAATGATTTCGGAACATAGTGACGGTTTTCCGCAGGTTAAGGTTGTGGTTGAAAAATTTGACGGCGATGAAACGCAATACCTGCAAAGCAAGCATGAAACCTTTGATGTCAATAACATTTCGGCGACCTATTCGGAAATTTCGGAAAAAGAAATAGCCGGGGAGCGGTATTTAAGCTTTGTGATTTGCGCAGAAGATACAATCAATATGGAATTCTACGCAAAAAAATATGATGACGGTATGCTTTGCATATCGGTTACATCCCTTGTGGGAAGCGATGCCAAATCTCCGCTTGACGCTTTTTCAAAGGCGGAATAAAAAATGGAAGAATTTCAAAAGCCTCAAATTTTCCACTTTGATATAATGCATGGCAAAATCGAAAACCACAAAACCTTCAGGGATATTCCTTATGTCATATTTCACGAATACACGATTGATGAAGTTTCACACAATCCCCATATGCATCCGCAGCCGGAGTTTTGGCAAATACTAAGCGGAACCGCAAAAATAACGCTTAACGAAAACGCTTATTCCGTTAAAACCGGAGACATAGTATTTATAAACAGCGGTGTTGTGCATTGCATAGGTGAGTCAACCAACTTTTCGTATTTTTCCGTGATAGTGGACGATTCGTTCTCAAAAGAATGCGGAGTAACCGAGAATATGGTTTTCCGGGAGGTTTTCAGGGACAGCGAAATCGCACGGTGCTTTACCGGCATTAGGGAAGAAACCGTATTTTTGGAGGATTTCTTTGAACTCAAAATTAAAATTCATATGATGAATGCTTTTGCATCGCTTCTGAGAAGGAATCTTTTGTATTCGGACAACAATACCAAAGTCAGCGTTATTAACGACATTATTGACTACATCCGTGAAAACTACCAAGCGAAGCTTTCTCTCGAGAAGGTAGCAAGAGAGCACCATATTTCAAAATGTCATATGTGTGCAATTTTCAAAGAAGCAACGGGAAATACGCTTTTGTCATATATTAACAGCCTTCGTTGTATTCATGCAAATCATCTTTTGCACACAACCGATATGCCTCATTCGGAAATTGCCAAGATATGCGGATTTTCAAGCTCAACATATTTTGCAAGAGTATTTAAAAAGTATTACGGTTATCCGCCGTCAGGCGCAAAAAAAGAAAGGGAGCTAAGTAAATCATAATGATTTTACATAGTTCCCTTAATTTTTTGAATTTCAGCAGTAATTTCTTATTTTATGTACAAAATCAGTTAACAAATCTGTCAATCCTGTACACAGAAACCCCGTCTTCATCAGTTTGTATATATTTGAACTTGTCATATACACGATCGGTAAAGCTGTTGATTTTATAAACGCTTGTACCGTCTTCCGAATCTCCGATATACTGATACTTGTCAAGAACAAACTCTTTACCGAGATAAATACTGCCCACATTTGAATTGCAGAAAGCAAACATATTGAAATCGTTTCCTGCATTTACAGGCGCAAACTTAACTTCAAAAGTTTTTTCCTTATCCGCATCAATGCTCAAGGTTTGAATTTTGCTCTGAATAAGCTTTCTGTAACCGTCTTTTTCTTCATACTCGGCTACAACAAATGTAATGCTTTCCGCTTCGCCTTTGTTTTTAAGGTTAACATTAATTGTACCCTCGCCGTCACGGAAATCATCATAATAAACGCCTTCATAAGAAAGACGAACACCGCTTACCATGCTGACATCCGATTCCGAAGCAAAAACAGTCATCGTTGCAAATACAACAAAAATCGCCAAAGCCAAACAAATTATTTTTTTCATGTGCTTTCCTCCCAAATAGTTATATTAATATATTATACCTTTTTTGCTAAAATGTCAAGGGCTAACTAAAAAATTCTTTAAGAAAATCGGCAGTTTCGGTATCAAGCTCCACCAATCTCTCGTTAAATCTCGATCTTTCCGTTTCGCTCATATCCTCATTGTAAATCTTCTTTGCCTGTGCAATATCATCGGCGTAAGCACTCCTGATATAATCGTTACTTATGAGAATTTCACCTTTACTCCCCATTTCCAGCACTTCCTGAACAACCGGCTTAATAATATCTGTAATCTGCCGTTCTTTGCCGACAAATCTCGATGTAGTAAGCCATTCGTTTGCATTGCTTAAGTAGTAAAGAACCTCCTCATTTGCACTTATGTTTTGGTCATACCATTCCTTAATATGAAGTGCATCAAGCTCTGAATATGCACTTTCCAATATACTGTCATATTCTTCAAAAGAAGCTGCGTTATCTATGCTTTCGCTGTATCTTGCAACGATTTCGTCAATCTGCGCTTGCTCTTCCTCTCGATAAAGGCTTTTATCCACATACTCGGATAATGCCTTTTTCGCCGCTTCTCTGAGTTCTGCCTGCGTTTTTACAGAATACTCTCCGTTCGTAACCGTAACATATAAAGCATCTGAATAAAAATATACACCGCCCCTGTATGCAAAGCCTCGCAAGGTATAGCTTCCATCCGAAATGCCGGTGATTTTGACGGAATAGTTCTCGGAAAAGTCTGCACCGATCACGGGTAGCTGAACAGTTCTTTTTTCGGTAATTATTTCAAATCCGAAAACATCGCAATCTCCGTTTCCGCCGGACGCAAAAAGCGAAAGCCCATTGTCCGCTTCCCACCAAAACGAGCCAAAGACAACATCGTCTTCAGCGAATACACCAAGCGGAACGGACAATATTAAAACAATTACTGTTGCTAATAAAAACTTTTTCATAACAGCTCCGTCACGACATAAGCATTGCGGCAAAATATTTGCGCGCCTGTTCATCAATATTTCCGCGAAGCTTCTTGTCAAAGGCGTCCCTTTGTTCCTTTGAATCCATGCTTTTAACTTTGGCAATTTCATCGGGATATGTTTCCTTTACATACTGCTTTGTAACCTTTACTCCCGATTCGCCCGCCGCAATAACTTCCTCCACCACCGGAAGGACAATATCAAGTATTTCCTTTTCTTCATCAGTAAATTCAATATACTGTATCTGGTCGTAAACAATTCTCATGTTGGTCATAAGCTCGCAGGTTTCGCTGACCGTAAATTCAACAGAAGCACCGGTAATCTTTTTGCCGTCTGATACCACATACGGAGTCAATCTGTAAGGGCCGTCATCTGCCCTTAACGGTCTGCCGGTTATTCTCAGCATAAAATTCTTTTGCTCATCCTTTGCCACAAGCTTTATATCAAAAGGCAATAAATACATTCCGATCTCGGGATTAACACACATAAGCTCGCATCCGGCATAGTCAATCTGACCGGTAACATCCGCAGAAAAAGTCAACTCCCCCATAAAACCGAGATATTCATACCCGTTATTTAACTCACAATTATAATTTTCATCATATGTAAATTCGCTCGTTATGCTGTCGGCGTACACAAAGCCGCTGCCCAGAACAACAGCCACACAGATAAGTATGCAAACAAGTTTTTTCATAATGTACTCCTCTCCCACATAAAGATTTTCAAGTATATTATACCCCAAAACAAAAAACATTGCAAGTGTTTTTATTATTACAAATATGTAAATATCAGGATACATACAAAAAAGACCGCCGAAAAAAAGCGGTCTTAAATGCATAATTTTGAGCTATTAACCAATCTGAGCGCCGTTAATTCTGATACCGGGGCCCATTGTGGTAGTAATTGCAACGCTCTTAAGATACTGACCTTTTGCAGCCGAAGGCTTAGCCTTAACGATTGCAGACATGAGCGTGTCAAAGTTTTCCTGAATCTTCTGAGCTCCGAAGGAAACCTTGCCGATAGGGCAGTGAATGATATTTGTCTTATCAAGACGATACTCAATTTTACCTGCTTTAATATCAGCGATTGCCTTGGCAACATCAGTAGTAACAGTACCTGCCTTCGGGTTAGGCATAAGTCCCTTAGGACCGAGAACCTTACCGAGACGGCCAACAAGACCCATCATGTCAGGTGTAGCAACAACGATGTCAAAATCGAACCAGTTTTCAGACTGAATCTTTGTTACCATATCTTCAGCACCTACATAATCAGCGCCGGCATTTGAAGCGATGTCAGCATTCTCACCCTTTGCGAAAACAAGAACCCTAACGGTTTTACCTGTTCCGTGAGGGAGAACAACAGCACCTCTAACCTGCTGGTCAGCGTGACGGGAGTCAACACCGAGCTTGATGTGAGCTTCAACAGTTTCGTCAAACTTTGCCTTACCTGTCTTAACTACAAGATCACAAGCTTCAGCAGGAGCATATAATTTTGATTTGTCGATAAGCTTTGCACTTTCAACATACTTTTTACCCTTTTTCAAATTCAATAACTCCTTTCGTGGTTATACGGAGCACAGGCTCCTCCCACAATTTTAGACGGCCGGATCAGTCACCAACCACAACACCCATACTTCTGCATGTACCTGCGATCATGCTCATAGCAGCTTCCAGAGAAGCGGCATTCAAATCGGGCATTTTTGTTTCTGCGATTTTGCGAACATCCTCTTTGGAGATTGTAGCAACCTTGTTCTTATTCGGAACACCGGAAGCCTTTTCAATCTTACAAGCCTTCTTGATAAGAACCGGAGCCGGAGGAGTCTTTGTTATAAACGAGAAAGACCTGTCCGCATAAACCGTGATAACAACAGGAATAATAAGACCTGCGTCCTTAGCGGTTTTTTCATTGAATTCCTTACAGAATCCCATGATGTTAACACCATGCTGACCCAAAGCGGGACCAACCGGCGGTGCAGGAGTAGCTTTACCTGCGGGGATCTGCAATTTAATGAAACCTGAAATTTTCTGAGCCATTAGTATGCACCTCCTTACGATACAAATGTGGTAGCTGTCGAAATCAACAAGTTTTTGATTTCTCCCACTTATATAACCAACGACGAAAGCGCCGTCAATTACCAAACCCAAAGCATTTCTACTCTAAAGTTTCAACCTGGTTGAGTTCAAGCTCAACCGGAGTTTCGCGGCCGAACATGGAAACCATAACCTTAACGATTTGTCTTTCCATACTAATTTCTTCAACCACACCGATAAAGTTTTCGAGGGGGCCCTCCAAAACCTTAACACTGTCGCCTACCTGATAGTCAACCGTAACGGTACGCGTTTCAATGCCCATATTAAGCGCTTCCTCCTCCGTAAGCGGAACAGGCTTGCTTCCCGGACCGACAAACCCCGTAACGCCCCTTGTATTGCGGACGATGTACCAGGTTTCGTCATTCATAACCATTTTTATCATAACATATGAAGGGAATTTTTTGCGCTGTGTAACCTTACTGCGGCCGTCTTTGTTCTCAACAACCTCCTCGATCGGAACCTGAATATCAACAAAAAGGTCGCCCATATTGCGGTTTTCTATGGACTTTTCCAAATCCGCTTTTACCTTGTTTTCATACCCGGAATAGGTATGAACAACATACCATTTTGCATTATCACTCATTTAGAAACCACCTTCCGGTCATAATCCGAGCAATTTCTGGAAAATAAGCATAAATACAGAATCAAAAGCAAAAATCAAAGCGGCGGAAATAATAATGGCAACCAATACGATGCCTGTGTTCTTAACAACCTTACCGAATGAAGGCCAAATAACCTTTTTAAGTTCGGATTTTACCTCTCTGAAATAGTTAGAAATTCTTTTAAAAAGGCTTACCTTTTCAACAGTTGCAGCCATAATTCTACCTCCCGTCAAGAAAATAACAAATTATTTTGTTTCCTTATGAGTAGTGTGCTTTTTGCAAAATCTGCAATACTTTTTAAGCTCTAATCTGTCAGGAGTATTCTTTTTGTTTTTCATTGTATTGTAGTTTCTCTGCTTACATTCCGAGCAAGCCAATGTAATTTTAACTCTCATGCTTAGTGCACCTCCTAAAACAATTGCAGGTTTTTTCACGCAAAAAAAAAGACCCTGCTTCAAGTATTATAAGTATATACTAATTTTTGCGAATAGTCAAGTGTTTTTTTAAAATTTTTGAATATTTTTTGTTTTTTTAACAAATCGGCAAACCGAATACGCATTTTGAGGCGTTTCCCTATATTTGAAATAGCGATTTTATCTGTCGAAATAAAAATTCGGCGGAAGGCTTTAAATAGCCTTCCGCCAAAGCTTTATTTTGCGTAATCAATAGAGCGGGTTTCTCTTATTACATTAACCTTAATCTGTCCCGGATATTCCATTGAGCTTTCAATCTCCTTGGCAATATCGCGAGCGATTACAACCATGCCGTCATCTGTCACGCTGTCAGGCTTAACCATAATTCTGATTTCGCGTCCTGCCTGAATAGCGTAGGATGTTTCAACACCCTCAAAGCCGTTTGCGATTTCTTCAAGCTTTTCGAGTCGTTTAATGTAATTTTCGATGTTTTCCCGTCTTGCGCCCGGTCTTGCGGCGGAAATAGCATCAGCCGCCTGAACAAGGCAAGCAATAAGAGTTTTACATTCAACATCGCCGTGGTGAGCCATGATAGGATGAATAATATCCTCGGTTTCACCGTACTTTTTAGCAAGCTCCGCACCGATTGTTACATGAGAGCCTTCCACCTCATGGTCAACCGATTTGCCGATGTCATGCAAAAGTCCGGCACGCTTTGCTATGGTAATATCAGCGCCGAGCTCGCCTGCCATAAGACCTGCGATGTGCGCAACCTCAATGGAATGCTGAAGAACATTCTGCCCGTAGCTTGTTCTGAAGCACATTTTACCAAGCAGCTTGACAAGCTCGGGATGAAGCCCGTGAACACCTGTTTCAAATGTTGCACGCTCACCCTCGGATTTAATTTTAGCCGCAACTTCCTTTTTGGCGCGTTCAACGGTTTCTTCGATTCTTGCAGGGTGAATTCTTCCGTCCGAAATAAGCCTTTCAAGGGCAATTCTTGCAACCTCTCGTCTTACCGGATCGAACCCGGACAATATTACTGCCTCGGGAGTATCGTCAATAATCAAATCTATACCCGTGAGGGTTTCAATGGCACGGATATTTCTGCCCTCTCTGCCGATGATTCTTCCCTTCATTTCATCATTGGGGAGCGATACAACGGAAACCGTAGATTCCGTAACATGATCGGCAGCGCATCTCTGGATTGCCAAACCGATGATATTTTTAGCCTTATCGTCAGCCTCGTCCTTTGCTTTGCTTTCGATGTCGCTGATCATCTTTGCCGTTTCGTGTCTGATTTCACATTCAACCTTTTTAAGAAGAAGGTCTTTCGCTTCTGCGGTTGACATATCCGCAATTCTTTCCAAAAGCGCCATTTCCTTTTCCTTAAGGCTTTCGATTTCTTTTCTTGATTTTTCTACCGCTTCTGCCTTTTCTGCGAGAGCGGCTTCTTTCTTTTCCGCATTTTCGATTTTCTTGTCAAGAGAATCCTCCTTCTGCTGAAGGCGTCTGTCCTGACGGTTTAATTCATTGCGTTTTTCCTTGACTTCCTTATCATATTCGCTGCGCAGCTTCTGAATTTCTTCTTTTGCCTCAAGAGTCATTTCTCTCTTTTTGGATTCCGCTTGCTTATAAGCGTCATTAAGAATTTTTTTGGCTTGCTCCTCGGCACTGCCGAGTTCGCCCTCGGCAACCTTTTTGCGATAGCCTATACCGGCAAAAAAACCGCCGATTCCCAAAAGAAGCGCAACCGCGCCAAGCACGCAATATATAACTATATCCAAATGCGACTACACCTCCTTAAACATAAATTAAAACATTCCCGTACGACGATGGAAAAACGGGAAACCCCACATTACCACACGCTTTGGCAAGAAGCACTGCGGAATGCATATCCTCCAAAAAACAAAAAACCCATGCCGAAAAAACATCCGAATATGCCCCGAAGGACCCTCTGTCGGAATATGATTACAGCAGGGATAAGCTTTAAAAAATAAATATTTAACTTTTATATATGTAAAATAAAATAAAAAAAGAAAAAATTTATATTTAAAACCGTAATTGTTTGCTCAACAGAGGTTTTTTTCATATTATTCCTACTCAATTATAATATATAACCCCACCGTTTGTCAAGCATATTTTTTGTTAAATTTTGTTTACAAGCCACAGTTTACTCCTCTGTACTCCTCGCAAATAAGCGAAAGTTCAAGCGAAGCGTTAAAAATTTCGTTTATGTCCGCCCTTAATTTTTCCGAAAGTTCTGATTTTACGGTAATTTCCGCATAGACATTCTCGGAAAACTCGGATTTTGTAATTTGGGCATTATCCGTGCGCACAATATTCTGGAGCTTTCCCCAATCGGAATAAGAAACCGTAACCCCAAAAACGCTGCACGGCTCCATAAGGACGGTTCCCGCATCCTCGATTGCGCTTTTTGCGCTCACGGAATATGCCCGGACAAGACCTCCGACTCCCAAAAGCACCCCTCCGAAATATCGAACAACAGTAATCAGGCAATCGTAAAGACCTTCCCGACTTAATATATCCATAATCGGTGCTCCGGCGCTTTTTGAAGGCTCGCCGTCGTCCGAAAACCTTGCAATATTATTGTTTCTTATTACATATGCATAGACGCAATGGCGTGCATCCCAATATTTTTTTCGTGTTTCCTCGATTATCGCAAGTGCCTCCTCCTCGGATTCAACATGGTAGGCATTTGCGATAAATTTGGAACGCTTTTCAACATATTCTCCGCTTCCATCGCCGACTACAGTCCTATAACTCATCCGTAACATACCTTTCTACTTTGGAAAAATGCTCGTTTTCGACCGTAGCCGTCAGCTCACAGCCGTTTTCGGTATGGTTTTCCGATTCGATTTTACAGTTTTCATAAACAAACGATACTACCGCACCGTCAGTATAAGGAATCAACAGCCGAACCTTTCTTTTGGGCGGTTCAAGAGTTGTTTTTATGAGGTGCAAAAGCTCGTTTGTCCCTTCGCCTGTTTTTGCGGAAATAACAACGGAATTTGAAATATTGGGTATAAATTCCGCCTTATCCGCTTTGTTCAGAACGATTATAACGGGTTTTTCGCCTGCGCCGAGCTCTGCAAGAAGATTGTTAACCACCATCATATGCGCCTCAAACTCAGGGGAGGAAGCATCCACAACGTGCAAAATAAGATCCGCATAAACGCTTTCCTCAAGCGTGGATTTAAAAGCCTCGACAAGGTGATGCGGAAGCTTCCTTATAAAACCTACGGTATCTGTAAGCACAACATCAAGCTCATCCTCTATTCTGAGCTTTTTTGTAAGAGGGTCAAGAGTGCAAAAAAGCTTGTCCTCAGAAACCGCTCCCGCATTTGTAAGAGTGTTGATAAGAGTGGATTTTCCGGCATTTGTATAACCTACTATCGCAACCGACTTCACTCCGCTTTTAAGCCTTTGACTGCGCATAACACCGCGGTGCTTTTCTATTTCCTTAAGATCTGCTCTCAGCTTGCTTATCCTTGCTCCGATGTGCCGCCTGTCGGCTTCAAGCTTTGTTTCTCCCGGCCCTCTTGAGCCTATTCCGCCTCCCTGACGGGAAAGTGATGCGCCTATTCCCGAAAGCCTCGGAAGCATATATTTAAGCTGTGCAAGCTCAACCTGACACTTTCCCTCACCCGTTGTTGCCCTTTTAGCAAAAATATCGAGAATAAGCCTGCTTCTGTCAATAACCGTTGTGCCTGTTGCTTCTTCAAGATTTCTCACCTGAGAACCCGACAATTCATCATCGAATATCACATAGTCCGGCTCGTGTATTCTGCAAAGCTCGCAAACCTCCTCGAGCTTCCCTTTGCCGATGAGCGTTGCGGGCTCTGCAAGTTGCCTATTCTGAATTACGACAGAAACGGTTTGCGCACCTGCGGTTTCGGCAAGAGCCGAAAGTTCGTTCATTGTTTCCTCGCTCGAATCCTCAAGTATTCCGCGTGTTCCTGTATTTATGCCGACTAATATCGCTTTTTGCATCCTTTTTTACTCCTTGTTATACTGACCACAAGAGGCGGACAATTCGGATAATTGATAAAATCATGATATAATACGCTGTATTCCTTGTTGCTTATGGTTTTTAGATAGTTTAGCAGTGCATCATGTTCTTCAAAGCCGCTGTCGCCTCCGTAATAAATCGCAAGCGTGATTATTCCGTCATCCGAAATAAGCTCCATTGCCGCATTTATTGCCGGAATGGATGTCTCTGCGGAAGTAAATATACTGTGATCCCCTCCCGGAAGATACCCGAAATTAAACATAACCGCTTTAACGGGGCCGGTCACATACTTTTTCATGTTCTGGTGCCCGTCAAGTATTACCTCACAGCGATCCGAAACTCCGGCATCGGAAAGCCTCTTTTTTGTGTTCTCGACAGCGGATTTTTGTATATCAAACGCATATACCTTGCCGCCGTCTCCTACAAGGTTTGCAAGGAAAAGCGTATCGTTGCCGTTTCCTGCGGTGGCATCTATCACCGTATCTTTAGGCACTACCGTTCTTTCAATATACTCGTGGGAAAGCTCGATTGCGTTTTGATACATCACATCAACTCCTCGTTATACACAGCCCTTGCTCCGCCTATAAATTTAAGACGGGAACGAGCACAAATAAGGTTGGCTTCCCCGATTTTTTTTACGGAAATTCTTAGAGGCACGCAAACAGGTGCAATATGCATACCGATAAGCGTTTCTCCGATGTCCATTCCTGCCTTTGCGCTTATTTTCTCAACCGCAACAGGATTTTTGAACGCCTTATATGCCGCCGTTGCAAAGGAGCCTCCCGCCTTCGGCTGGGGTACGGCATTTACGGGCAAATATCCGAATTTTTCGGCGGCCTCCGCCTCAATTATGAGAGCGCGGTTAAGATGCTCGCAGCACTGCGCCGCCATATATATGCCCCTTTCGGAAAGAACCTCATATATCGCGTCAAATACCTCCTTTGCCACATCGACATTTGAATCCGTACCGATTTTTTTGCCTATGATTTCACTGGAGGAACAGCCTACAACAAACAGCTCGCCCTTTTTTATCTTTGAAGCCTCTATAACCTCAAGAACCGCTTTTTTTGCATCTTCCTTATATGTCATTTTCAATCACCTCAACAATTTTTTCGTAAAAATAATCCGCTATTGCACGGTTTCCGTTGGCGTTCGGATGAATCATATCACTGTCGAATTTATCCTCATCGAGTTTTCCGTCTTTAAGCAGAACCGTTTCTGTGTCAAACCCGATTGCGCCGACAGAGTCAATATTTATGTTTCTTGTCCTATAATCGCAATAATCTGTGGGCGGTATATGGTTTAATATCAGCTTTATGCCGTATTCATTGCATTTGTCCGCTATTTTTTTGTAATTTTCCGCACTGTTGTCCTCATTTGAGCCGTTCGTCCCGATAATAACCGAAATGTACTCGGGATGAATATATTTATATTCGGTTTCAAATTTCTGAAGCACATGATCTATGGTGTCGCTTCCGGCGGCAGAAATCAGGCAGTTTCCTATTCTTTCACGAAGAATTCTCGAATAGCAGTATTTTCTTGCTTCCTTGCCCGACATTTCGTTCAATCTGCAACCTTCCGTTATGCTGTCGCCCACAAAGCAGATTTTAGGACGGTTCATTATGCTTATATCAATATTTTTAAGCCTGAACGGCGTTCCTTCCCTTAGCGAAAGCCCGTAAAAGCCTTGCTGACAGCCTGCCGAAACACCGAACAATTTTAACGAATAGGTTCTTTCTCCTTTGATTCTTAAGATATTTATGCAGTCATCCTTTTCAATCTCAACGGTATATACGCCCGGCTTAAGGCTAAAATCGCTCTCGCAAACATAGCTTTCGTCATATATAAACCGCTCATCGCAAAGGGCGCACATTGCAAGCCTTTGATTTTTGAAATCCACAACAAATTCACTTTCGTTAGGCAACTGCCCGGTGGTGTCCGTTCTGAAAAAATGTATGTTCATAACTGAATCGGCATAAAACTCAGCCTCTATTCGGCAAATTCTTTTATCCGCACCGTACAGCCTGTCAAGATAAAGCACATTCTGGAGCGTAAAATCACGGTATCCGCCGCACCTTTGCAAAATACCTTTGCAAAGCAAATCGCAATCACCGTTTTTTACCTTCCATTCAGGGGATGAAAAATCATCACTGAAAACAGAAACATAATCCACGCTTCATCACCTCCTGATATATTTTACTACAAATTACCGAAAAAGTAAACATAAATATCAAATATTATGAATAAATAATAGTAGTAGGGGGAATTTATCATGAAACGATTTCTGATTATAATTTGCATAATTTTTTGCGTCATTCTTTCGGGCTGCGGAAAGGATGCAAACATAAGCTCGGATAAGGCGGAAAGAATTGCTGTACGCTCCGCAGGATTATCGCTTTCGGACGCACTTCATCTTAAAACAAATCTGGGCTACGACCACGGAAAGCCCATATATCTCGTATCGTTCAACTACGGAAAAACCGAATACTTATTTAAGCTTGACGCAAGCGACGGCGAGGTGATAAAGTACAGCAAAAAGGAATGTCTGTTTTAAAAAATGCGGTCAGGCAGAAAATACGAGCCTTCTTCTGCCTGACCGCTTACTTATACATTTTCAACTCTTTTAACAAAATCGCATATTGCCTCGGCTGTTCCTTCTATCCCGAGCTTTGCGGAGTTGATTGAGAGGTCATAAAGGGATTGATCTCCCCATTTCCCGTCCGCATAGAAATTATAGTAGCTCATTCTCTTTTTGTCAGCCTTTTTGATAATGCTCTTTGCTTCCGCTTCTCCGACATTTTTGATTTCCGTTATTCTTTTAATTCTCGATTCGTCGTCCGAATGGATAAACACCTTCACAACATTCGGCAAGTCACGCAAAATATAATCAGCACAGCGACCGACAAAAACACCGGCATTTTCCCGGGCAGTTTTGAGAATCGCATTGCTTTGGAATGCAAAAAGCTTGTCATTTGTCAAAAAGTCTCCGGCATTGGCATAAATCTGGCCCGACATCGCAATGGAATACAAAAAGCTGTTTGTGGGCTTTTCGTCCGCCGCCTCAAAGTGAGCAACATCTATTCCGCTTTCCTTGGCGGCTATTGCAAGAATTTCCTTATCGTAAAAATCTATTCCCAACCATTGTGCAACAAGCCTTCCGATGTCGTGTCCTCCGCTGCCGTATTGTCTTGCGATCGTAATATTCATTTTCATAAATAGACCTCCTAATCTATATGTATTTTTTTAATATCAACACCGTAATCACGGTGGTCAAGCCTTACATCAAATACCTTTTTCATACCTCTTACAAAATAATCAACCGCTTTTATGTTTGATTCCGTAGTCAAAAACGAAAGGGCGTTATCGCAATACTTATATGTGGATGACCTTATTTCAAGCTCTTCTATGGGTTCGGAAATCTCAAAAACATAGTTTTTGCCGTCAAAGCTTATAAACTCAAGAGGCTTACCGTTCCCCAAAACCTCCACATCAAGCTGTTCGTGCTCCCCGAAGGTTTCAATCGTAAGATAGCTTCCGTTAAGATAAAGTCCCGTCAGTTTTGCTCCGGAGGGCATTACATAATATCTGTAAAAGCCTTCCGCTCCCTTAATCTGCAGAGGATCGAATTCGGTAAATCCGGCAGAAATTACGGCATTGCTTTCATTTATGTCAATACCGTCTTCCGAAACATTCACGCTCAAAGAAAGCTCCCCGCCCCGAAATTTAAATTCTCGTATTGTTTCGATAATCACCGTGTACTCGCCGTTTTCATAGGGGAAATCAAATATAACGCCTGCTTTTTCATAGACATTATCGGCAAAATCCCGACGCACATCGTCTATCAATACTCCGTCTTTATAAACTCTCATCCCCGCACGAACGGCGCTGACGGTATCGTCCGCACTGTCAAGGCAAAGCCACGGAGCGCCTAAATTTTCATATGTCACCGCAATGTAATTGTCATCGCTTGCCGTAACTGTCACAGAAGCCCTCGGCTCACCCGTTTCATCGACCGCCGTTCCGTCTTTTGCATAAAGATAAACGGGTGAATACTTTTCTTTGCCTATCAGAACCATATCGTCAAGCCTTTTGCGGCAGAGCGTGTATCTCGAATTATCTTTGAAGGAAAGATTTTTGTTGTAAACCGTATAATTATAGTATTCCCAAGGATATACCATTGAGTCGCCCTCTATAACATCGGCGGAAACCGTTTTTTCGTCCTTTAAAAGCGATGCAAGTTGAGGATATTCCTGCCTCGGCTGTGCGCCGTTATAAAAATAATCATATTCCGTATAAATTATTCCCACAGCGAACAAAACACAAAGCAAAGCAACGGTAATCTTCGGCTTTTTTATAAGGAATAATACCGCAGACACCAAAAAGAAAAGAGCAAAAACCTCAATATACGAAAATTTGAAGAAAAATGCTTTATAAAGGTATATCCCCCAGGTGTGACAAAGATTATTGTCTAAACCCACAAGCGTTTTTGAATACAAAGCCCCGGTAATTACCCCGGACAAAAGCGAAAACAACAGCAATCTGCGTTTAGCTCCGGATTTGAGAAAGCCCGAAATACCGAAAAACATAATGCCGGAAAGAGCATACTCATTATATCTTCCGTAAATTATATGGTCCGGCCGCTCGTGGTGATACAGAAAAACTGCGGAAATTATTGCTGCAAAGCAAATTGATAAAAGAGAAAACATCGCCGCGGAACGCAGTTTTTCGTCCCTGAGTGCCGAAAACGCATAATATATTCCCACAACCAAAAATCCGTAGGTCGCCATTTCAAGATAAGAAAACTGTGAAATAAGCGTTGTGATAAAGTTTATAAAGCCCCGAGGTGACAGAAGATTTTTCATCTGTCCCAGCATATGAGCCGCATTAACGGTTTCCGAATGTGCCAAAAGGTACAAAAACAGCCCCACCACGCATAAAACACCGACAGCACAAATCGCAGAAAAAATAACTTTCATGCGTTTTGAGCCTTTCGAGAAAACCGCAGGTGCAATCGCCAAAATAACCGCAGGAATAAGACCTACCGCCCGTGAATGAGTCATACACGCATAAACGGCCAAAAATATAAGCATTGCCCAATTTGTTTTTGATGCTGTATTCTCTGAAAGCCTGTACACAAAATAGAGCATTGCAACAAAAATAAAGGACAAAAGAACCTCGCAAAGAGCAAGGTTTGCATATATAGCAACAGACGGATAAAGCGCAACCGCAGCGGCGCAAAGCAGAGGATTTTCAAAATTGAATACCTTTGAAATCTTAAGACAAACTGCCGCAAAAAGCCCGTACAGAGCAGAGTTTATCAGCGTGACAAGCATAAAGGCGGTTCTTATTCCGTCGCAAATCAAAAATGCGGGTGAAATCAAAAGACTGTATCCCGGAAGATACCGAAGTCCGTCACCGCTTCCGTAAATCAGCTTGTAAACCCACCCGATATAGCCTGCCTCATCCGGGTATATGAGAGGGGAAACCGAACACTGAGTAAGAGCCGCCGCAAACAGGAAAAACACCGCAAAAAACTTTAGCTCGATAGAATTTCTTTTAATAAAACCCATATTTTACTCCATAAAACAAAGTTCTGCCCAACCTGCGGCAGAACTTTCTATTTCTTTGCTTTTGATGAATCAACAAACACCTGTTCGTTTGATTTTGTGTATCCGAGATTCTGACGCGCAACGCTTTCTACATACTCGTCCGTTCCGACCGACGAAAGTGTGGAATTAAGCTCTTTGTTTTCTTGTTCGGCAGCCTCGATTTTGCTTGAAATTTCGGCAATCTGACGCTTCTGGTCAGAAAGATTTATCTGCTGCGAAACAAAAACATAGCACGCCCAAACAGCAATGGCTGCCCAAAATACATACATATATTTGAACTTACCGTTTTTGTCACGAAATATATTATTAAGTTTTAAACGCTTTTTTCTCGGCATAAAAAACACCTCTGTCATTACTTCGTTTCAATTATATTATACAATTATTTCGACAATTTTTCAAGTGCTTTTTCTAATTTTTTTAATAAGGTTAATATTTTTTCTTAATTTACTGTGATAAAACATAATGATAAAGCCGATTTTTCCGCATCTTTTTTCGCTTATGAAGATTACTTTTCTTATAATATTAAATATAAAAACAAGGGGCAAAAGGATAAATTTCAGTGCAAAACGAAAACACGACGCTAAAAGCGAAAACAGCTTTTCAAAGGGCTTTGAAAGCGCGGAAAAAAATATAATTGCTCCCAAAATCACACCGACCAGCTGGAAAACTCTTGTCTCGCCGTCTGCCACCGCCATATTTATTCCAAACACAAATACGGCGGAAATAATCCAAAATAAAATGTCGGTAAAAGCAACAGCGGCATTTCCTGCACCAAAGCTCCTTCTTAAGAGCTTTAATAAGTCATATACCACCCCTATGCACAAACCCGAAGCCGTTGCCGCCAGAAATATGGCGGCCTGGCGGCAAGCATGGATCTCCATTATTTAAGAAGCCTCCCGAAAAAGCTTTCATCCGATTTGGATTTTGAGTATGTCAGACTGTCCGCAATACCGTCAATCATGACATCTCCCGACTCAACATTCAGCCTGTTTATATGCAAGTCTTCCCCCTTTACGGTAAGGTTTCCGAGAGTGGTTTTGAGAACAATCAGCTTATCGTCAAAGCTTATGACCTCCTCCACACCCGAAACGCTCAGTTTACGCCTGTTTTCGAGAATAATGTTTTGTGCATCCTTCATATTTTCGCCCGACATTTGAAAAGCACCCCCGATAAATTATACGGAAGTGCCGGTCTATTTATGATAATTTTCGCCTTTCTTAATTTTAAAACCTCTATAAATCTGCTCAAGAAGCATTATTCTTGCAAGCTGATGCGGAAAAGTCATTTTAGAAAACGAAATTCGGCCCGTTGACAGCCGCTTTACCTTTTCGTGAAGTCCGTGAGAGCTGCCGATAATAAACGCTATACTGCCACCGTTCATTTCGGCGTTCCCGAGAAGCTCCGAAAGCTCCTCTGAAGAGATGCTCTTGCCTTCGATGCAAAGCGATATAACATTTCTCACGGTTCCGAGTTGCCTGATTATTTCATCCGCTTCTTTTGAAAGAATTGTTTCTATTTCACCTTCGCACGGGTTTTCCGGCACAGGTAAATCCCTTATTTCGCAAACCTCGATTTTACAATATCCCGAAAGCCTTTTTATATACTCCTTTGCCGCATCTGCCCAATATTTTTCCTTTAGCTTTCCCAAAACAATAAGCTTGACCTTTAACATATATGCATTTCCCCCGGAAATTCCCTCGAAGCCACCGAAAGACAGCAATCGGAAATTTTTATTCCGTTTTCCTGAAGTATGGATTTTACGGTGACATACGCAAGGTCGGGATGATTGTTGTGCTGACTTAAATGACCGAGTATTATATCCCTCGAGCCGTTCTCCACCAGCATTTTACAAAGCATTCCCGCATTCTCGTTTGAAAGATGCCCCTTGTCGGAAAGGATTCTTTTTTTAAGAACATAAGGATAAGGTCCGGATTTCAGCATTTCAACATCGTGATTTGCTTCAATTAGCGTAATTTCGCTTCCAAGTACATTTTTTCTGACCTCGTCGGTCACATACCCTATATCGGTGCAAACCGAAACCTTTTTTATCCCGTCGGAAAACGAGTAACCAACGGGGTCTTTTGCGTCATGGGGTATTGAAAAGGGTGTAACCTCAATATCTCCCACAGCAAATTTGCCGTCAAAAATGGTAATTGCGGACTCATCGTAGCGTCCTATCGTATTTTCAAAGGCACCGAAAGTACCCTCATTTGCAAAAATTTCCGCGCCGCTTTTTCTGTGAACAATCCCGACAGACTGCACATGGTCCGAATGTTCGTGCGTTACAAGAACGGCGTTTACGGATTTAATGTCAATACCGCAGGACGAAAGTGCCTGCTCGATTTTTTTGCCGCTGACACCGCAATCCACCAAAATCCTTGTATGACCGTCCTCAACAAGTATGCAATTACCGCTGCTTCCGCTGTAAAGCGAGCAAAGCCTTAACACGGCACTACATCCTCAACATCGTTTATTCGTGTTATGTCGGCACCGAGCATACGAAGCTTGCTTTCAAAATTTTCATATCCGCGGTCGATATGTGTTAGATTATAAAGCTCTGTCGTTCCCTTTGCGATAAGCCCCGCAATAAGCATTGCGGCGCCCGCACGAAGGTCGGTAGACCTTACAGAGCATCCGATAAGCTGATTTACGCCTTCAATAACTGCGGTTTTTCCGTTAACCTTAATGTTTGCGCCCATGCGCCGGAGCTGGTCAACATATTGAAAACGGCTTTCCCACACATCCTCACGAACCGTGCTCGTTCCTTCAGCGATTGTCAGAAGCATAACCGCAAGAGGCTGCATATCCGTCGGAAAACCGGGGTATGGCAATGTTTTGATATTTGCTTTATGTATCGGTTCCTCGTCTCGGAGCACACGAACGGAATCGTCGTATTCTTCTATGCGAATTTTCATTTCTATAAGCTTTGCGGTGATTGCCTCCAAATGCTTGGGAATTACATTTTTAACAAGAACATTTCCACCGCAGGCGGCGGCGGCAACCATAAATGTACCGGCTTCAATCTGATCGGGAATAATAGAATAATTACAACCGTGAAGCGACTTCACACCCATAATTCTTATTGTATCTGTTCCTGCGCCCTTAATCTTGGCACCCATGGAGTTAAGAAAATTTGCAAGGTCAACAACATGAGGCTCTTTTGCGGCGTTGTCGATAACCGTCATACCCTCTGCCATAACGGCGCAAAGCATAATATTTATCGTCGCTCCCACAGAAACAACATCAAGATAAACAGAGCCGCCCCAAAGTCCGTCCTCTGCACGGGTAGATACGATGTCATCCTCCACAACGGTTTTTGCACCCAGTATTTCAAAGCCTTTAATGTGCTGGTCAATCGGCCTGCCCCCGAAATCGCACCCTCCGGGGAGAGCAACATCAGCCGAATGAAAGCGTGCCAAAAGAACACCCAGAAGATAATAGGAAGCCCTCATTTTTGTAACTATCGGCTCAACCGCACGGCTTTTGTTAAGCCCCGAGCAATCAATATCTATCACTCCGTCACGGTTATACCTCACGCACGCGCCGAGAAGCCTGAGAATCTCAAGCAAAACATCAACATCCTTAATATTGGGGACATTTTCGATAACGCATCTGCCCTCAACCAAAGCCGTTGCGGCAATTATCGGCAAGGCGGCATTTTTGGCACCGCTAATATTAACCTCTCCGAACAGCTTATTGCCGCCGTTGATAACTAATTTATCCACTAAAATTCATCCTATTCTCACGATTATTAAAATATCGACCGTAATATACCGACTCCGCCGTAAACAACTATGGTAGTAATTGCGCCGGCAGTCAAAACTCCGAGAAAAATCGGCCAGAAGCAATCCTTAAGCTTCATATCAAGAAACGATGCAACAAGGGAACCCGTCCAAGCACCCGTACCCGGAAGCGGAATTGCAACAAAGAAATACAAACCGATTTTAATTCCGTTTCTGATTTTGTCCGCATTCTTTTGAGCCTTATTTTCAATTCTGTCAATAAGCCTTGAAAAAATCTTGATTTTTCGCATGAGCCGAAATATTTTCCGCAGGAAAAACACGGCAAAGGGAATTACGATCGTATTACCTAAAACCGCCGCAAGATACACCTGCCACCATGCATATCTTCCGAGTGCATAGCCTACCGGAATGGAGCCTCTCAGCTCAAGAATAGGCGACATCGACAATATAAACACTCCGAAAAGATTGCCGAAAACGCTCATTATAAAATCAACGAATTGTTGGACCATAAAACATTCACCACAGCCTTTCAAGCTTGCATAAACTGTTCATACCAAAGCAAAAACGAAAAAACCGTCCAAATCTTTCTGCTGTTATCGCGCTTGCCGGACTTGTGCTCATCAAGCAATTTTATGAGGGCATCGGTATTAAAATACTTCTTTGAGGCTTCGCCTTCAAAGTAGCCTCTTACCTTATTGTAATACTTATCCTCTTTAAGCCAAACACGAATCGGAACCGGGAAACCGAGTTTCTTTTTGTTTGCGGTTTCCTTTGGCATTGCACGCATTGCGGCATTCCTTAAGGCAAGCTTGGTATTTTCTTTGCTTACACGGTATTCTACCGGAATTTTTTCTGCAAGAGCCATGATTTTTTTGTCAAGGAAGGGAACTCTGAGTTCAAGGGAATGTGCCATGCTCATTTTGTCCGCCTTCAAAAGAATATCTCCGGCAAGCCAGGTATGCAGCTCAACAAACTGCATTTTTGTAACCATATCCTTATCCTGAACCTTATCGTAATATTCCTTTGTGACAAGCTGAGGCTTAGGAGCGTTCGTTTTGATTTTAAGAAGCTTCTTTCTTTCCTTCTCGGAAAAAATATTTGCATTTCCGATGAACCATTCTTCCACATCCTTGCCTCGCCTAACAAGGAAATTAAACCCTCTCGCATTCGGAAAAACAGAAGCCGCCTTTCCGATAATTCTGCGGATACATCTGGGAATTTTGTAATACCACGAAACATCGTAGGGCTCTTTGTACAGATTGTATCCTCCGAAAATCTCATCCGCTCCCTCTCCCGAGAGAACAACCTTGAGATGCTCCGATGCAATCTGGCATACAAAATAAAGTGCAACCGCCGCAGGGTCTGCCAACGGCTCGTCCATATGATACTGAAGCTCCGGCATCATTTCAAAGC
>ERZ827440.751-NODE-751-length-41582-cov-5.841549_pt1 | contig 41582 bp, 31 predicted proteins | sample MGYA00519774_ERZ827440 | MGnify/ENA primary metagenome ERZ827440 (study PRJEB31778, sample SAMEA3449302) | human gut metagenome | biome: human gut; feature: human-associated habitat; material: faeces | place: United Kingdom | collected 2010/2012 ... | reverse complement strand
GCGGATGGTTTCTTGTTTCGGACGCTTCGCGTCCTCAACAGGCTGAAGCCATTAAAACAAAATGCCCGCTTCCGCCAAAACGGAAACGGGCATCGATTGACCGAAATGAGAAGAATCGGTAATAAATATCGACTAGCGCTTTGAGAACTGAGGGCGCTTACGAGCCTTCTTCAGGCCGTACTTCTTACGTTCAACCATACGAGAGTCACGAGTCAGATAACCAGCACGCTTGAGCTCTGCACGATAATCGCCGGCTTCAAGAAGAGCACGAGCAATACCGTGACGAAGAGCGCCTGCCTGACCAGATACGCCGCCACCATTGCAACGAGCAATTACATCAAAGTGACCCTTGGTGTCAGTAACTACGAATGGGGTGGTTGCATAATCAACGAGTGCCTGACGACCGAAGAATTCTACGCCGTCGCGACCGTTAACCGTAACCTTACCGGTACCAGGAACGATACGAACGCGAGCTACTGCGTTCTTCCTACGACCAGTGCCGTAATAGATTGCTTCGCCTGCCATTAGTTATCCTCCATCTTGATCTCACGAGGCTGCTGAGCCATGTGTGGATGCTCGCTACCAGCGTACACCTTCAACTTCTTAGCCATTGCACGGCCAAGCGTGTTCTTTGGCAGCATGCCCTTAACTGCGTGCTCGATAACGCGCTCAGGATGCTTTTCCATTGCTTCCTGGAACGTTTCGCACTTCAGTCCTCCGGGATAACCGCTGTGACGATAGTATTCCTTGTCCGTAGCCTTTACACCGGTAACGCGGATTTTGTCAGCGTTGATAACAACAACAAAATCGCCCGTGTCTACATGTGGGGTGTATTGAGGCTTGTGCTTGCCCTTCAAGATCTGAGCTGCCTTTGATGCAACGCGACCAAGAACCTGATCCTTTGCGTCGATCAGAAGCCATTCGCGCTCAACTTCGTTGGGCTTTGCGTAATAGGTCTTCACAGTGTTCCTCCAATAAAGTAACAAGTGTCGTTTTTCAAAAGTTGCTGCCGATCCGAAGCGACGGGATCCTACTCCACCATCTCCAAACACCCACTGCTTATCTGCACATCTTTTACGCTTCTGGACTAACGAAAAAGAGCCGTTAACCAATGACCGTTTTGGAGTTCGAATCTCAAGCTCGCACGGGGCTTTTGAAAGCGAACTTTTGCAGTTTATAACGCGCGCGCGTAAGAAGTCAATTGAATGAGCAGAAGGTTTTGAAAAGTGAGCGAAAAATTCACGTTTTCTGCGGAATTCTCACCTAATTTGATTGATCCGTGGATCCCTGACCTTGATCTGAAGATCCCTGATCTGATGATTGCGCCTGTGCAGGATCCACCAACACATAACCTTGGCTTGGGGCAAGCGTAGCCCGCTGTCCCCAAAGAGCAGCAACCAAGCGAGCGAGGGCTTCACGTGTTCCATCGCCGTCAGGAGCGCCTGACATAACCGAAATAAGATAGGCCTTGTCACCGTCATAAACGATGCCAGCATCGCACAGGCCATCATCTGTTTCTCCGTTGAGCCAGCCTGCTTTATCGTAAACAACAATATTTGATTGCGAAGATGCCATATCCGCAGCGGACAGACCGGAAGATTGATCATTTTGCTGATCGTTTGATTGGTCGCCATCATTCGACTGATCGCCGCCATCGGAGCTATTGTCGGACTGATTAGCGTTTCCATCCTGACTGTCAGAACCTTGGTCGCTGGCATCTCCAGAGCTTTGATCGCCACTCTGGTCGCCGCCGCCCTGGTTATTGTCGCTACTTTGATCCTGAGCGCCCTCACCATCCTGGCTACCGTCGCCATTCTGATCGCTGTTACTACTCTGATCCTGAGTAGTCTGGCTGATATACACCTCGCCGCCATCAGTTATCAAAGCAAACGTAGGGTCTACCCCGGCACGCACCATGGAAACTTCTGTTTGCGAGAACAAATCCTGCGCCCAAGAAACGATATCTGGATCAGATTCAGATGAAGTGAAATATAGGTAGGCATTCAGCCATAATTTTGCCGACTCGCGGGCAGAGTAATGCGGAAATGACGTATCAGATTCAACATTAGAATCGATATTCATATTAGCAAGCCAGCTTGTCAAACTAATTTCGCTATATTCCTCGAACAGTGCGCGCATGTTGTAGTACGAGCGATTATCGGAATAAATAATGGCATTCGAAGCTGAATCGTTTACGGTATTGATCGATAAAATACCTGGCTCAAGCGCCTCTTGGCATCCATACAAGAGCACCGGACCCTTAAACGACGATGCACCGTAAACCTCCTGATCGATATTGTAGGCATAACCACTACCTGTCTGGAGATCCATCAAAACAAAGCCGATATCATACTCGTTTTCCGTAAAGGGAGTAAGCGCCGTCTGAATAGAGTTGAGGCCCTCATCGGAAAGCGTTGGCATATAGTTTTGTCCCTCATTTGCCAAAGTGAAGCTCTCAATAGTGGTACCTGAATCCGCTACTGAATCGAGACCCGTCACCGAAGCTTGATAGCTCAGATTCATCGGCTGCACTTCTTGAACCTCAACCTGATCACCCTGATCAGAGGCAGTGCACGACTGAACCGACGAAACAATAAACACGAGCAACACAATAATTAAAATGAGCACCACAACGGGAAGCGCGTAAAAAACTGGAAGAGGCAATGACGAGAGAATAGAGCCGCCCGCAGCATGCCCACCACGAAATCCTGATCCGTAGCCCCCTGATCCGAAGGAAAGAAACGATCCACCGCTAAATCCGCCACCGAATCCGCCGCTAAACAGCCCGCGTCTTCCTCCTGATTTTACGTAAACTTCAGGTTCGGAATGACGTCCCCTTCGAGACGTACGAGAAGCATATCTATCATCGTGGTCGCGATCATAACCATACTCATCAAACGAGCGATCATCACGCCAATCATCGTAGTCAGAATAGTTCCCATAATCGGTTTGTCGTCCATTACGCTCAGAATACCTCGTACGACTTGTGCGATTTTGTGCTGAGAAAGAATAGTCATCCTCGTAGGCATGGTAGGACGTACGCGCCAAACGATTTCCTCGTTGGCGTCCGCTTATTCCATAGTCCTCTTGGATGTCATTATCCGAAAAGCGTGCATAGTCTGATGCTCTTCCGTAGTTTTCACGAAAGGAACCGCCACTTCTTTTTCGTTGAGGTGCGCGATCTGATAATGTACGATCCGACAGAGCGCGATCTGGCACATTTGCTGACAAAGCATGTCGTGCGCCATTTGTTCCCTTTTGACGAGAGGATTCAAATGAGCGCTCCCGGGAAGATGTCTGTCTCGACGAATCGCGACGCGACCTATCATGAAAATCCGAATCGAATCGACTAGCGCGACTAGCGCGATCACCGCGCTCGGTGTGCCCCGTACGATCAGTACGCTCGCCGCGATTTGCCCGATCAGCGTTGCCGCCACGATCGGTGTGTTCGATGCGCTTGGTTTGGTTATGGAAGTCATCTCGATTGCTGCGATTGGCACGGGATGAGCGCTCTGACCGATCAGCCAAACGATCCGATCTACCAACCGATCTACCAGCTGATACGCGCTCTGACCTATCAGATAAATCGCCCGAACTACGGTGCCTACCAGCCTCAGAAGGCATCTCACCACGCACGTTACGGCGAGAAGAGGTTGCCTCCCCGCTTTTAATACGATGAGTAACCAGCGAAGATAAAGAACTAAAAGCAGATTGAGCGTTTCCTAAAACATTTTCAAAAACACTCAATTTTGATAGAGGATTTTTTGAACGGGAATTTTGTTGATCCTCAGTAGTAGAAAAGTCACCCTCGTCATACGAGGATGATTCTTTCGATCTGCAATTATTTAGAGGATTCCGATCAGTCATATAAGTATGGTACCAGTTTTGCTTTACGTTTCACGCCATTTTACGCCATCTGACTGTAATTCCCCCGTAGTTTCTCTACATATTCGAAATACTTGTTGAACTCTTACGAAACGGTACCAAATTAGCACTCTCACACCTAGAGTGCTAATTTCGAGTTATTATACCAAGTGAACTAAGGAACGCGATGAGCGAGAGGGCTTCGCGCAGTGGCTTCCACAGCGTTCAACACCTTGTTCATCAAAGCCCGAACAAAAGCCTGAAAGCATACGAGCTTTGAGGTGCAACACCCTTAAAGGCAATGCATAAAAGGCTTAGTACATTGGCTTTGAAAAGCAAGGTTGCCTGCGCAAGCATCGATCAATCATCGCACACACACGAAAGAGGATGATAAGTATGCTAGCACGTAGAAACTTCTTTAATGACTTTTTGAGTGATCCTTTTGATTTTGGGTTCTTTAATGACACCGCCCCAAAGACCACTTCTGCATCTTTAATGAAAACCGATATTAAGGAAACTCCCGAGGCTTATGAACTCGATATCGATCTTCCTGGCTTCAAGAAAGAAAATGTAGAAATCGCTTTGGACGATGGCTATCTGACCATTAATGCTCACACCGAGCAGAAGACTGAAGACAAAGACGAAAACGGATCATACTTGCGCAAGGAGCGTTTCGTTGGTTCTTGCCGTCGTAGCTTCTATGTCGGCGATGACATTTCTGAAGAGGATATTTCCGCTAAGTTTGACAATGGCATCTTGAAGATCAATGTTCCTAAGAAGGAATTGCCAAAGCCTGAGGATCGCAAACGTTTGATCTCTATCGACTAATCTCTTTCGATCGCCCATTCTATTTGCTAAACGATTGAAGCGATTAACGATAGCGTAAAGAGCACTTTTCGTGCTCTCCTTCCCCATCGGTTTTGATGGCAACTCATTTTCCTCCTGCGCATTTTGTAATCCTTTCACGTTGCGCATCCTCTAGCAACGGGCCCGCCTCGCGTGGGCCCGTTGTGTGTTTAAGACATAAAGCACCTAACCTGTCGGTTTTATTACTCCGTATTTCTTCTATACTCATACATGAAACAAAAGGGCTGTTCGCATCAGGACAACCACATCTTTCTTTTTTGAAAACCGCCCGAGAATCTCCAGAAAGTGGGTCGTCTATGGCCTATATAGAATTCAACAAGGTAGTGAAATGCTACGGATCAGGCGCAACAGAAATTCGCGCGCTTGATGGTGCAACCTTTTGCGTTGAAAAAGGAGAGCTCGCCATTATCCTGGGCGCCTCTGGCGCAGGTAAAACTACTGCTCTTAACATTTTGGGCGGCATGGATAGCGCCACTTCAGGCAGCGTGCTAGTAGACGGCACCGACATTGCTCAATGCAGCGAATCCCAACTTGTTGAATATCGTCGTTCTGCTGTTGGCTTTGTCTTTCAGTTCTACAATCTGGTTCCCACTTTGACTGCAAAAGAAAACGTAGAGCTAGCTGCACAGATTTGCCCCGACTCACTTGATGCGCGCGAGACCCTTATCCAAGTGGGCCTAGGGCAGCGTCTCGATAACTTCCCAACTCAACTTTCTGGCGGTGAGCAGCAGCGTGTCGCTATCGCGCGCGCTTTGGCGAAAAACCCCAAGCTTCTTTTATGCGACGAACCGACAGGTGCCCTAGACTACAAAACAGGCAAACAAATTCTGCAGCTTTTGCAGGACATGTGTCGCACCAGCGGCATGACCACGCTCATCATTACGCACAATGCAGCACTCGCCCCAATGGCTGATCGCGTTATCAGAATCAATAGCGGACGCGTTACCTCAACTGAGACAAACGAGCACCCCGTGCCTATTGCAGAAATCGAATGGTAGCAAAGCGGATATGTAAGTAGGCACCCATGGCAAGCGCATTCAGAAAAGACATAGGGCGAACAATCATCCAGAGCCGCAAACGCTTTATCTCCATCTTGGTTATTTGCATCCTTGGCGTAACGATGGTCACTGGTCTGCGTGCATCCTGCTTTGACCTGCGCAATTCCGCCGATGCGTTCTTTACCTCTCAACAGCTCTACGACATTTCCGTTCAATCAACGCTTGGCCTTACCGCCGATGATGTTGCTGCGCTCGATCAGGTTGAAGGTGTTGAATCAGCAGAAGGCGCTTGGGAAGAAAGCACCTATACCGATACGGGATCCCAACGTTTAAGCGTCAATGTAAAAGCCCTATCCGATCAAGGTATCAATGCACCCTATCTTGTATCAGGATCCCTTCCCACCACAGCAACCGAGGTTGCCGTAACACAAAACTACCTGGATGCCTCTGGAGCGTCCCTTGGAGATACCGTAACCCTTGAGGAGCAAGGCGATAATGACCTCTTTAAGCGTACCGAATACACCATCACCGGTGCCGTTATCGATCCAACGGAGCTGACCAACCCAACTGGTCCTATTGCTATCCGCGCGAGCGCTTCACCCGACTGCTGCTTTTTCGTTACTCCCGATGCCGTAAATCCTGAAATGGCAGACACCTTTAGCGCCGTATATATAAAAACAGCCAACACTGAAGGTGTGTCCAGCTATTCAGATAACTATTCGTCTATCGTTGATGCAGTTGTTGATGCTATTGAATCGCTGCGCACAGAACGCGAACAGGCTCGCACCGACGAGATCAAGCAAGATGCGTACGACACTATCGACGAAGAGGAAGCCCAGGCACAAAGCGAATTTGCCGATGCAGAAACTCAGTTAAACGATGCGCAAGCCCAGATTGATCAAGGGTGGGCAGAATTAAACGCCAACAAATCGAAAATTTCCGATGGTAAGCAACAGATCGCCGAGGGCGAGGCAGAGCTAAAAGCGCAAACAGAACAGCTTGCAACTGGACGAACTCAAATCGAAGAGGGACTTCAACAAGTAAGCGAGGGACGTGCACAGCTTGAAGCAAGCATTGGGCCAGGAAAAGCCCAGATTAATACCGAGTTCGATACAAGGATTCAAGAGTTAAATAATCAGTTTAATGTCGTCGATAATCCCGAAGAAGAATTACTTCCCGAAGTCTATGCACAATATGCAGCAGCTCTACAACAAATCGAGCAAGCACGTTCTGCGACGCTTGCACAATTCGATACCGAAATTGCCACCCAGCGCACCAACCTTGATACCACCGAGCATGATCTCAATGCAAAACTTACTCAAATAGAACAAGGCGAAGCCGCCCTCAAAACCGCTCGTCAGCAATTAGAGGCAAGCAAGCAGGAGATTGCTTCGGGCGAACAGCAAATTACCTCAGGTGAGGCAGATTTACGATCGGGGCAAAGCGAACTTGATACCCAGCGCCAAGAATATGAAGCAACAAAGACTGATGCCTTGCAGCAAATCGCTGATGCACGTGCTGAAGTAGACGACATTGAAGCGGCACAGTGGTACGTGCAAACCCGCGACTCCAACGCAGGATATACAAGCGTTGAAAGCGATGCCTCTTCAATTGAGGCTATAGGGCTCGTGTTCCCTGTAGTATTTATCATTGTGGCAGTTCTAATTGCTCTTACGACCATAACCCGCATGGTTGAAGAAGAGCGCAGCCTTATTGGTACCTACAAGTCTCTTGGCTATAGCCGACACACCATCTTGATGAAATACGTCACCTATGCGCTCGGAGCTTCCCTTATTGGCGGTATTTTAGGTGGTCTGTGCGGGTTTATTATCTTTCCCACCTTCTTGTTCTCAGTCGTATTTGAAGCAATGTATCAGATACCCGAATACCTGTACTCCTTTGACGCGCTTTACGGAATTGGCAGCATTTTATTCTTCATCGTTGGTATTGCTGGTGCCGCCATTCTTGCCTGCCGATCCGAATTAAAGCAGACCCCTGCTGCCCTTATGCGACCAAAAGCACCCAAGGCAGGATCGCGCATTTTCCTGGAACGCATCACGCCTCTTTGGAAACGCATGTCGTTCTTAAATAAAGTTACGGCGCGCAATATCTTCCGCTACAAAAAGCGTTTCCTTATGACTATCTTTGGCATTATGGGTTGTATGGCGCTTTTGGTGTGCGGCTTTGCTATCCGCGATTCGGTTCACGCACTTTCTGACATGCAGTACAACGACATCAATCGCTATGACGTGTTAGCAGTCGTGAATGCTGATGATTTTGATACCTCCCTGCAAACCCTCGAAGATGACGCAAGAGTATCTTCCGTACAAGGTATAGGAGTGGACAGTGTTACGGTAAGTGCCGACACAAAAGAAAGCCTTCAGCTTTTCATTATTCCTGATGGCGCGCCCCTATCAGAGTTTATCAATACCCGCACTTCAAAAGATACGCCCTGCGAGCTTACTAACGAAGGAATACTGCTCACTCGCAATGCTGCAGAATTACTTGATATCACCGCAGGCGGAACTGCCCACATCGAAACCAGTACGCTCAAACAAGCTGACGTACCGGTTCAGTTTGTTATCGATAATTACCTGGGTAATGCTGCCTACATTACGCAAAGCACCTATGAAAAGTACTTTGGAACAGCAGCAGACCTCAATGGGTTCTTCATTAACTTAGCAAGCAGCAATGCTGCCGATCAGCAAGCTTTTGCCGATGATCTGGCAAGCAACGAAACCTTTATGACCGTAACTAGCACCCAAAAGATGAACGAGGATTTCTCGCAATCCTTCTCCCTTATCAACACAGTGGTATACGTCATTATTGTGCTAGCAGCAGCCCTTGCATTCGTTGTGCTCTTTACCTTGTCCACCACTAATATCTCAGAACGTATTCGCGAATTAGCAACCATCAAGGTGCTAGGGTTCCGCAAACGCGAGGTGAACCATTACGTCAACAAAGAGACAATTTTGCTTACGATACTGGGAATGATCTGCGGTATTCCTTTAGGCTATGCCTTTAGCCAGTCGCTTACCTATGTACTTAAAATGCCCTCAATCTACTTTGCGGTAACCATCGAGCCAATAAGCTATGTATATGCCTGCGCTCTTACGTTGTTCTTCGCTTTCCTTGTTGCCCTTCTTTCGAATCGCGCCCTCGCAAAAATCGATATGATCGAAGCGCTTAAGAGCGTGGAATAACTAGAGCGGTAGTTTGGATAGTGGGTAATTAGAACAGGGGCAATTAGGACAGGTTTGGACGGCGGCCGAATCAGCAAATCGCATTACTTTGTGCTGAACCGCTTTATGAGAATCGCTTTATGCCGAAACACTTTGCGAGATCCACTTTGGAAGAATCACTTCATGCTGAACCGCTTTGCAAGAACCACCTTGTGAGAATCAAATCTATGCCGAAGCACTTTACGAGAACTACTTTACGAGAATCAATCTAAGCCGAACCACTTTTTCGATGGAACCTTTTATGATTGGGAATTTTTGGTCTCCTCTACCGAGACGGCAGAGTTTTCGACGTCAGAGTTTTCTTCAGAGTCCTCTTTGGTCTTGGAGCGATTTGGCTTTGTACGTGGATTGAAGTGGTGACGAAGCGCATCTCCCAAAAGACGAAGCTTCACGATGGCATACACCGTAACACCTGCTGCAACTAAGAAAATAGGAATGCGAACAAGATTATCCGCCACCGTGATTACGATTGCGCAGGCAGACAGCATAATGGTCCATCCCCACATAATAAGAACTGTCGCGCGCTGACTAAACCCAGCTCGCATTAAGCGATGATGAATATGGCCCTTATCCGCCACATCAATAGGACGATGCTCTCGCTTTCGGCGCACAATCGCAAAAAAGGTATCAAGAATGGGAACACCTGCCGCCAATATAGGAACCAGCAGAGAAACAAAAAGGGTTGAGCGGGCAACCGCAAACAAAGAGATAATACCCAGCGAAAAGCCCAACAGCAAAGCGCCGGAATCGCCCATAAATATAGAAGCGGGATAAAAGTTATCCTTCAGAAAACCAATGCAAGCACCCAACAACAAAACACTAAATACTGCCGCATCGGGGCGATCAGTCCAAACAGCAAACAGCAAAATGGTAGTTGCCGAAATAGCAGTTATTCCAGCTGCGAGGCCATCAAGCCCATCGATAAGATTGATAATGTTTGCAAACGCAACCAGATAAAACACGGTAAGAGGATATGCAACCCAGCCGAATTCGATATATCCTTCACCGATAGGATTGTGAATGTTTGCAAGAAGCAGACCCGATCCCGCCACAATGCAGGCCGCAATAATCTGGCCAAGCATTTTCATCTTTGGGCTGAGATCCACCACATCATCCACTACGCCAACGCCAAACATAAAAAGAATGCCAATAAATACCCCTACATAGTTAGGGGTAATATCGTCATTAGGAACAAAAGGATTTTCCCAACCAAAAAAAGCAACGCCAATGCAAAGCACAACAATAGCGGCAATTATGCCGCCTAAAATTGCCACTCCTCCCAAACGGGGAATGGGGAGCATGTTTACGCGTCGAGCACTGGGATAATCAATAGCATCAAGGCGAACCGCCAAACGTTTCACCGCAGGCACAAGCGCAATAGTGACCAAACCCGCAACAAGGAAGAGCACGGCATACTCAAGCCAATTCATGACCCCTCCTGGTTCTAGTTCTCGTTCGTCACTTATTTGGCGAACCGAACATCGGCTTACGCCAAATTCTGATTATATACCGTATTTGAGCGCCTTGACATGTTTCATTGGCAATCCTCCACAGAGAAGCAAAGTTCCCTTTCAAAAAAATATGGTGCCGCAAACATCAATTTCCTGTACAACCGCCTTTTACCTTTTCTCTGAGGCCACAATACGTGGAGGTAATTTGAACACATACGCTCTTCACAACTCTTGAACATACATTTGTATAGAATGGCTTGTTGAACCCACAATTCGTAGCAAAAATACTATGGTTCATTGCACTTGATGGCTCACTTTGCATTTGCAATTCTTGGTTAGCCTCGCAAGCGCATTGGTGTTGGCTTGTTATTGGAAGAAGATAATAATTGTCGCATAGTCCATCTATAAGCATCATTATCCCGGTTTATAACGTAAAACCCTGGCTTCGCCGTGCGGTTAACTCGCTGGAAAACCAAAGCTTTAAAAGCTACGAAATCCTTCTCGTAGATGATGGCAGCACTGATGGCAGTGGAGAATTGTGTGATTCTCTTGCTGACTACGATATGAGAATTCGCGTTATCCACCAGGAAAATGCAGGTGCAGCGAATGCACGTAATGCCGCTATCGGTATTGCACGTGGCACCTATTTGTATTTCATGGACGGGGATGACTGGTGCGACCCCGATATGCTTGCCGACATGTATACTGTCGCCATCGAGCATGATCTGGACTTACTGGTAACAGGTTTTACGATTGACACCTATTACGACAACGAAGGTCGCTATTACCGCGAACTACGTAATGCGCCTAACAAAATTTATGCAAGTCGTGAAGAATTCAGAAATGAAGCTTACAAGCTCTTCGACGCACAGCTTCTCTACGCACCATGGAACAAGTTGTATCGTCGCGACTATCTGAACAAGCACAATTTACGCTTCCCCACCACTTTCTGGGACGACTTGCCCTTCAACCTGGAGGTAATGCGCGATATTGAGCGCGTTGGCTGTTTGGATGGTCATTACTACCATTTCCTTCGCGCACGCGCTGAAAGCGAGAACACTAAATACCGTGCTGACATGTACGATAAGCGCGAAGAAGAGCACCGATGGATGAAAGATCTCTTCAAATATTGGGGAATCGACACTCCTGAAGTGCGCGAATTCTTGGCCCGTCGCTATGCTGAGCGTCTTGTCGGCTGCATAGAAAATGTTACCAATCGCAACTGCACCTTGTCCTCCGAAGAAAAGCGAGCGACCATTCAAGCTATGATTTCAACGCCACAAGCACGTGAGGCGCTCAAGCTTGCTAAACCTCGCACAAAAATGATGAGCGTCGTTTTGTGTCCTTTAAAAATGGGCAACGTAAACTTAACTATGATGCAAAGCTCGGTCATTTCATGGGTTCGCCAAAACAGCACAAACCTGTTTGCGCGCCTCAAAGCAAATCGCTAAAGCGCATAATTTTATTCTGAATTCTGAGACCTGTTTTTAGGGCGCGGACTCTTTTGGTCCTTACTCCTTTTATGCTTCGTCTCTTTTGAGCCCTATTTCAAAAGCAACACTATTGCAACCACAATGAGCAGGACATAGCTTGCCTTAATGAACTGTTCTTGACTGATGCGCTTTTGAATAAGCCCACCAAGCCAGGTAGCCAAAACAAGCAACGGGATGCAAACGAGCAGCACAAGCCATCCGTCCCCCGACAGATCACCCTGGATAATGCCGTAAGCACCATAGGTTCCGTTCAGAATAGTCCAGACCGTTGTGGTAGTGGCACGAAATTCCTCTTTGGTCTTAAGTTTTTGAAGTGCATAAATTGCCAAAAACGAACCGCCCGACACAAACATACCCTGAATGATGCCCGCAATTGCCACGATAACAATCAAAAGCCACTCCGGTAAAAGTTTGTTCTTCTTGCTCAAGAGAAGACCGCGTGCTGCTATCACCAAAATAGCAATGCCGTATATTTTCTGCAGGAATTCAAGAGGTGCGATCGTGTTAATCCATGCACCCACACACATAAAGACCAGCATGATAGCGCACATTTTCACAACCTCGCGCCATACAATGTGCTTAAAGCTTGTAGCCGCGATCATGATACTTGCAAGAAGGCCGGTGCAGTTCAAAACAGCGATGGAAGTTTCATGCCCGATGGTAGACATTCCAACAGGCATAGCAAAGATGTTGCCTGCAAACCCCGTTATGCCATTAATAAGGTACGCGAAGAAGAAAGCTCCCCAGAATAGATACTTCTCCATGTTGCCCCTCGACCTTCCTATTCAGCAAATCCAACCAGAGCAAGTATCGCAATAGCACATCTGCATTTTGCCCTGCGCCGGTTTACCCTGTAGCGCTTAGTTCGTTTTTGTATGCTACTCTATTTTTCGTTTTCCGCTTCAAAAAATAATGTGTCGAAACAATACTTTATCCCTGCATAAAATCTTGGTGCGCTACACTTACAAAGCAAAACAAAGCCCACCAGAAGCATTACCTCAAAAGGATTACCTCTATGAGCACTGATATTCTTTTTCAAGAGCTGAAACGCACTTTCGGTACGCATGCCATCCTCTGCGATGAGCCTATGGCAAACCACACCACGTTTCGCGTTGGTGGACCTGCTGATTTTCTTGTTCAGCCAACCTGCGCCGAAGAAATTCACGGGGCGATTTCAGCTGCTCAAAAAGCTCATATGCCTTGGTGGATTATCGGATGCGGAAGCGATCTGCTTGTCTCAGACGAAGGCCTTCGCGGTGTGGTAATCAAAATCGGTGCAGCTTTCGCTGATATCACCATCGAAGAACATACAATTCACGCACAAGCAGGCGCCACCAATGAAGCGGTCGCCAAAGCGGCTTGCGCTGCTGGTTTGGCAGGCTATGAATTCGCAAGTGGTATTCCGGGATCCATCGGAGGAGCCGCCATCATGAACGCGGGCGCATACGAGGGCGAATTCAAGGATGTTGCTCGATCCGTTACCTGCCTTTACCCTGATGGAAGCATCAAAACACTAAGCGCCGACGAGGCCGATTGGAGCTACCGTCATTCTATGATGGGTGATGAGGGCTTAATTGTGTTGCAAGTAGATTTGGAATTACATCCAGACAAACCCTCTGCTATCCAAGCGCGTATGGATGACCTGGCTCAGCGACGCGCAGCCAAGCAACCTTTAGAAATGGCCAGTGCTGGCAGTACCTTCAAACGCCCTACCGGATATTTTGCCGGCAAGCTTATTCAAGATTCTGGAATGCAAGGACATACCGTAGGGGGTGCACAAGTTTCTCCCAAACACGTCGGTTTCGTAGTGAACACCGGGGATGCGAGTGCAGCTGATGTTGTAACCGTTATTCGCGATGTCCAAAAGGCAGTTAAAGAACACTTCGGCGTTGATCTTGAAACCGAAGTAAAGATGTGGGGCTTTTAAAACACATTGATTCTGAAAATTGAATAGTGTGTTGAATACAATGAACGAGAAGTATCCAGTTTTCACATGAACGTGTTACTCTTATTAGGTTACTCGTTGCCCATCTGGTAGCAAAACTAAACGTTCACCCGTTTAAAAGAGAGGGATTCGGGATGGCGAAAAATAAAAAGTACGAGCCTACAAACCCCAATAAACGCAAGGACAAAAAACCTGTCATTAAATGCCCCCATTGCGGCAGTACCAAAATGGAATACGTTCCCGACAAGCGTCATATTCCTTCTAAATGGTACGTTCATGTAGGCGCTATCGCAGCTGTTGTCATTTTCTTCTTTTTTATGCCCGCTTTTTCGGTGGCGTTCGGCGTAGTTTATCTGTACTACACCTTTTTCCACAAGCACAAGGTTTTGGTTGGCACCTGCCAGGATTGCGGACAAGAAACCTTATTCAATCGCCCCGATGACGGCAGCCTAGAACCTGATTTCGACAAACCCTGGACGAGCTAAAACAAAGCCGTTCACTTCTGCCGCCCACAAAACATCACTACCTTCTTAATGCCGGTCTCAAACCCAAACGGTTTTTGGCTTGTGCTCTTTTGGACTTAAGCCCATCAATAGCCGCTCATCCGCTCTCAGATACCGTTCAACCTTGCACAAGTTATTTAAGACCGTTGATCCAGTGCGCAGCCATTTCCTTATCGGTACTGGTCTACCTTTATCTAAAGGCACTCATAAAAGGCCCTCCTTTTATATACCGAAAGGGATGATCTCATGAAAATGCAAGGAAAATCGGTTGTAGTAACAGGTGCATCTTCCGGCATGGGTGATGCAATTGTTCGATTATTTGCAGCAGAAGGCGCTCAAATTGTTGCCGTTGCTCGCCGAAAGGAACGCCTTGAAGCATTAAAGGAATCACTTGCGGATGCTCCTGGAACAGTCGAGATTTACCCTGGAGATGTTTCTGACCAGGCTCTCTGCGAAGGCATGATCGACTTTGCCGTTGAGAAGTTTGGCAAGTTGGATGTTTTGATTAACAATGCAGGTGTCATGGATGATATGAGTCCTATTGGCGATGCCACCAACGAAAAATATGAACAGGTTATGACCGTCAATATGTTTGGCCCCTTCTGTGCAATGCGCAAGGCGGTTAACGTATTTTTGAGCCAGGGCAACGGAGGCACCATTGTTAATGTTGCTTCTCTCGGCGGTATGCGTACCTGCGCAGGCGCTATCTACTGCGCTTCTAAGGCTGCCGTTATTTCCATGACGAAGAATACCGCTTACATGTATATGAAAGATGGTATTCGCGCAAACGCCATCGCTCCTGGCGGCATTGCTTCTGAGATTGCCACCTCGATGGGCCAGCCAAATCCAAACGGCTATGGTCGTATTCAGCCGGTATTGGCCTGCGGCCCCGAGCCAGGAAGCACCGAAGAAATTGCCAAAGCGGCTCTCTTCTTGGCAAGCGATGATTCAGCCTATATCAGCGGTGATGTTTTGGTTGTTGATGGCGGCTGGAACGCAGGCTAATTCACGGGATAGTCCAAGACGCTTTTAAGTTTATAGGGTCTATAGAATCTAGCCCGAGTTGAAAAGACCCTTACCCAGGTTTGCGTAATCCTACCCAACGAGGCACCCTACACAGGGTGCCTCTTACGTTACTTACTCGCGTTTCATTTCAAGGATCAATCTTAGCTACCAATTATTAGCCTTAATCGTATTAGCCTAAATCGTCGTTAAGAAAATCAAAGGCATACTGTGCTGCAAGCATCGATCCACTGATCCCTGTCTCAAATATCCGATCCCTGTCTCAAGTATCCGAATCTTTCTAAAACCCCTTCTCTTCACACCAATCTAAGAAAGTCTCAGGGCCAATAACATTCACACCCAAGAAGGGATAATCTTTCAGATTATTAGTAAGCAAAACTCCTTCAACGTAAACCGTTGCTTCTAAAAATGGACGATCCTTCACATCGGGATACACGAGCGCTGGAATATACTTTGGGACAATTTGCTCCCCAATATCCATAATGAGCCGAAACAGCGCTTCAGCTTCTTCAGCCAACCCTCGCGAAACTATAGGAGGCCTAGATAGAACCTCTGCGTATTCGTCTGCTATCTGAGAACTGTAGCAAATCGTAAAAGGTGTCCTCGGATCAATAACTTTTGCGAGCGCTGCGCGATTAGGCCCATTTCCTTTAAGGAGAGAGGCCATAAGGACATTGGTATCCAACACAACAGGTATCATTTCGATACCGCCATGGTATCCTGGCGCGATTCACGAACCTTACCAACGTAATCCACAATATCTTGCACGGTTGGCTCAGGGGCTCCATAAGCTTCTCGCTTCTTATCAGCAGAAGTCATGATGACATTGAATCTATCCAGTGAATTAGATTGTGATTCTATTTCCTTGTCAAGAAAGTCCCTGATTGCTTGTGAAAGATTTGTTCCTCTCTCTTCATAAAGCTTAGTAAGAAGAGCTTTTTTTTCGGGTTCAATCCTTACACGAATAGTGTCTGTCATGGAATTTAAAGACATCACGCTCTCCCTTCAAAATAGCCACTCTTTAGTTGTTCTATAAAAGTATCCGCAACTAACAACTATTTGTGTCTACATTGTAACTACGATGTAGACACATTTCAACAGGAAAGCTAATCGTCGTTGAGAAAATCAAAGGCATACTGTGCTGCAAGCATCGATCCGCTTTTAAGCACTGACTCGTCCACTTCGTAATAGCAACTATGCTGTGGATGATCAGCTCCTTTTTCAGCATTGCGACCGCCTACAAACACAAAAACTCCTGGCACGACTCTGAGGTACTCAGAGAAATCTTCCCCTGATAGCGTGCCTTCATATTTCGCCAAGGCATCTTCCCCAAGAACCTTAACCGCAGACTTTAGTGCGCGCTTCGTGCAAGCTTTGTCATTAATAAGAGCAGAATTGCCTGTTTGCCATTCGAAATGTGCCTTCGCACTGTAAGAGCGCGCAGTGTGGTGAACCATGAATTCCATACGCTCACGCAAAAATTCTCTCACCTTCGGATCAAACGAACGAACCGTACCGGTAAGATACGATGTTCCCGCCATAACGTTACGTGCTACCCCACCGTGAAATTCGCCGATAGTAAGAACCACGGGATCAAAGGGCGAAACATCGCGACTGACTACCACCTGAAGCGCTTCAATAATAGCTGCGCCAACCACGATGGCATCAACGCCTTTGTGTGGCATGGCGCCATGAGCGCTCGATCCGCTGATATCAACACGGAACCAGTCGGTGTTGGCCATGCGAGGTCCCGACTCGATCGAGACGGTACCCGCCTCAACTTCACTCCAAATATGCGCACCGTATATGCCCTCGACTCCATCAAGCGCACCTGCCGCAATCATTCGACGCGACCCAATAGAAATTTCCTCTGCAGGCTGAAATATAATACGAACCTCGCCTCGCAGATAAGCACGCAGTTCACTCAAGATACGGATTGCGCCTAGCATCATCGCAATATGGCAATCGTGCCCACAGGCATGCATTACTCCCTCATTTTGAGAAGCATACGGCACACCTGTTTGTTCAAGTACGGGCAGCGCATCGATATCGCACCGAAGAGCAACACGGTGATGCGGCTGCCCCTTTTCATCATAAGCATCAGACGCCTGGCCCTTGATCGTGACAATAAGACCAGAACGAGGATTGATTGTTGATGTTTTCTGGGCGGATTCGTGCGCTTCTGAAGAAAAGTCATTGCGGGTATTTACAAAATCCTGATCATTTTCCCGAGAGGATCGCGCGAATGTTTTCCCAATCTCTTTTAGAGCAGGAAGGTTTTCAGGCGCAACGTAGTGCGCAGGTGCTGGACCCGACACAAAATCACTCGGAAACGCATATTCCACACCAAGAGCATCAAGCTCTTTTGCAATAGCTGCCGTCGTGGCTACTTCTTCTCCACTTAATTCGGGATGTCTGTGAAAATAGCGACGCTTTTCAATAAAATATGGCTCAATTTGTGCAGCTAATTCCTGTACGCGCTGCGTGAAGGAAGTACTCATAGCAATCACCTTGTGAGGGTTCATTAAACAAAAGACACCTCAAGAGTACCATTTTTTGATGACTTACACCTCGTACAGTACCGCACCGAGCGTAAATCCGCCACCAAACGCAACGAGCACAACTTTGTCGCCCTTTTTGAGGGTGCCCTGCTCGTAAGCATCACTGAGCGCCATCGGAACACTTGCCCCCGACGAATTTCCCCGATGAGCAATAGAGACCTGGAACATCTCTTTTTCGATATCCATACGGCGCGCGCCAAAGTCAATAATGCGCTCGTTTGCCTGATGAGGAACAATCAGCTTTACCTCTTCAAGACTTACGCCTGCGCGCTCGCACACCCGCGATACTGCCTGCTTCATGGCGCGGCCAGAAAACTTAAACACCTGCTGACCATTCATGCGCAGCACATTGCGTGGAGCACCCGCTTCAAGTGATTCAGTGATGCCCAACTCTTCATCAATCGAAGCATGGCTTTTTTCTGGCTGATGCGCCGCGTCAAGGTTGACGCCTTCCTCATCAAAAGGAGGAACTACATCAAGAGGCATAGGACAAGTAAGAGAGTTGTGTACGTCATCCTCATTGGCGATATAGGTACTCAAAATACCAGGTCGACTTGGATCGTATTCGATTACTACTGCACCAGCGCCATCGCCTAAAAGCACACAGGTATTTCGATCGGCCCAATTGGTTATACGGCTAGGACGATCAACGCTAATAACAAGAGCGCGAACCATATCGCTGCGTGTTTTGGTTGTGGCACTTGCTGCAACCATCGCTTCTGCAACCGTTAGTGCATACACAAAGCCCGAACATGCCGCATTCAAATCGAAACAGGCTGCATTGGAAAGTCCAAGACGGCGACGAATAATTGCCGCATTTGAAGGAACAAGCACATCAGCCGTAACCGTTGAAAGAATGACCAGGTCTATTTCTTCAGGATCTACGCGGCGCTCGGAATACCCGCCATCGATCCAGCCGAGCGCTTGGCGTGAAGCGGCCTCAGCCAAGTCGGTCGTTGTTTCCGTGATAGCAACCTTGCGGCTTCTAATACCAGTACGTTTTGAAATCCACTCATCACTGGTTTCAACCAGCTTTGCCATATCGTCATTTGTTACATCCAAAGCAGGAAGTGCTTTCCCGCATCCAATAATCGCACAACCCACGTGCTACCTCGTTCTGTCTCTATTCATGCATGTGTTTGTATCTCAGTTATCCTAATGGTATTTATTCTATAATCTAATTATATTATTTATCTCTCTAATGAGAATTTAACAGTCAATCAATCAAAGCACTTACCTGCGATAAAATACAAGAGATCATAAAACATGCATTGGAATTCTCCAATAAAGTGTTTATGCTGATTGAAATCACTAAACCAACGATTGACACAAGCGGCTAAGATTATCCCTAGAGCGGACTGTATTTTTTACATTTGCTCAGGTGCACACCACAAACACAAGCCTAACAATAGTTCTGGGAAACTTTCATGATTGAAATTTACGATTTAAGAAAATACGAACGTGACTATAGCCGCTACTATAGCGGTCGGGCCGGCGCAAAGTTCCCAATCATTATCGACGGCGAACGCTGGATGATCAAATTTCCGGAAAGCACTTCAGGATTTTCTGCTAAAAGCACCAAAAATATTCCTTCCTATACTTCTAGCCCTTTAAGTGAATACTTGGGATCGCATATTTACGAATCCCTTAACATCCCTGTTCATAAAACAATTCTTGGTTTTCGAGAAAATAAAATAGTTGTTGGGTGCAAAGACTTCGACCCTATGAAGACTTTAGTGCCCTACCACGATATTAGAAACTCCATCACCGAAAATGAAGCAGCCCTTAGTAGTTCAAGTTCTAGCTCGGGTGAGCCTCTCTCTGATGTTTTAAAGGTAATAGATACAGCGCCAGTTCTCAAAAACAATCCCGTAATCAAAGAACGTTTTTGGGATATGTTTGTTGTAGATGCCTTTATCAGAAACAATGACAGAAATAATGGCAATTGGGGCTTTTTCGTTAATGGCGACGGAACAGCAACGCCAGCTCCAGTTTTTGATAACGGAAATTCCTTCTTTAACAAACGAACTTCTCTTGTCGCTGAAAGTCATCTCAAAAATAGTTCGTCGATGATTCAAGATGCATATGGTACGGGAGTTTCATTCTTCCTTGATAACAGCGGATCACACATTCATCCATTTGATTTCATTGAATCGGGAGTTAGTCCAGACTGCACGAAGGCACTAAAGCGCTTTATCGCTCATTGCAATTTGGAAAATATAATGGCCATATTCGACGAAATACCTGAATCCGCTTTTGGTAAAGAAGTTCTCAGCCCTTCAACAAAGCAGCACTACAAAACTATGCTGCAATTATCCTACAAAGATCGTTTACTCCCTGCTTATAAAAAACTTTGTGGCTAAGTTGATTCCGGTGCAAGCCCTAGAAAGCGCCAACAAACACCTAGCCACCTCTAGCAAACAGCAAAAACAGATAGCTTGGCTTATAACCCACGCCAAAAACTAATTCAGCTTACCCCGCTTCAGGTCAGGCCCCAAAACAGGTAGCTAACCTCTCTTCAGGTCAGACCCTTAGTAGATAGCTCACCCCTCAACAGATAGCTTAAATTCCGTCGGAACAATACCGCGCAAATGACGATAGCGTTCGTTTATAAACCCCACGAAGCTAGCAATACCTTCGTCATTCAAGCCAGAAATTCTATAGAGCAACCCTACCAAATGAAATGTTTCCTTATATTCTTCGATGGTAATAAACTTCATTTTTGTTCGTAGGCTTCCTTCAACTGTATCGAGCAAAAGAGCAACACACCGAGGATTAACTTCAGTATGAGATGCCGCCTTTAATTCATCATGGAATGCCTGACGAAAAGTAAGACCATAGGAATCGGCAATAGCCTTAACGGTGTAATACATCGATGATGAATCGCGATAAGAAATCAAAGGGTAATCAGCCAGCTCTTTTAACGAGACCGCTTCCCTGTCAGCGAGTGGATGTTTAGGATTTACTGCAGCAACCAGATTCTGGGGAAGCACAGGAATACTAGCAAGCCCTTTTGGCATGTTTGGATTCCATCCGCAAAAAGCAAGATCAATCTCGCGTTTTTGCACAAGCCTCAGACAGTCAAATGTTGCGCTTACCTCTAAGATATCGAAAAAAGTATCTCTCCCTTCCGCGTGTTCGTAATCCACTAAAAGAGAAGGAAGAAATGCCTGTTGAACAGAAGCGACAGTTCCAATCTGGATATAGCTTGGTTTTATGCTTGACGACCCCGAAAGACTCATAGCTTGATCGATCTCATTAAGAGCCTTTGCAGTATGCGCACAAAACTGCTCACCAAATGATGTGAGCATTATGCCCTGACCTGTCCTAATAAACAAATCTGCACCAAGTTCTTGCTCTAAACTTTTTATCGATTTTGAAAGAGCTGGCTGGGTAATAAAAAGCTTTTCAGCAGCTTTTCCAAAATGCCTTACATCGGCAAGAACATTTACGTATCTTAACTGCTGTAAATTAATTTTATTTACCCCCTACTTAAAATATCTTCAATCTGAAGAGCAGTTTACTGCCCCCCCCCCCCGCGAAGAGGCAAGTTCTTACCTGATACTCTTCAGCCATGAAATAGCGACAAAACTGTCTAGCGATATGCTATTTCTCCCTTTCTTACCATTATTCCTCTGGCAGAAAATCCATACTCCTAAATGCGATATTTCCTTCCACGATCGTACAAAGCGGCACAAACAGAGTACTTCCTCGCGCAATGTTTCCGAATTTGTCAGTAAAAACAGTTTTCTGCTTTCGCTTTTCCATAATCACTACATCGCCTCTGGCCCCCGGACAAAGGGTGCCCACTTCGCCAAGCATTCCGATATGTCTTGCTGGATTCTCTGTTACGCGACGAACGACTTCTTCTAAAGGCATTCCCCAGTCGTAATATTTAGACATCAGATGAGGAAGCAAAACCCTATTAGAGCGATAAATGGAATAAAGCGTTGTATCAGTACTAAACGCATCCGGCCAAAAACCTTGCTTAATTGCTTTTTCTGCCACTACAAGCGAAGTATTACCTACATCTTCTGCGGTATCGAACCAAACGCCCCGCTCACGGGCTTCAAGGATTTCTGGGCGAATCCGGCCATTTTCATCAAGAATCGTATTGTCTTCATCGCCATGAAAACAATGAGTCATGGTATCGCCCGCACGAAGCATCGTGGCAACCTGAGCCATCGGCCCCGGTGCCTCGCAAATATGTACCGTCAAAGGCTTATCTAAAACATTGCACATCTCAACTGCGTGTTCGAGCACTTCCATGCCCTGCTGAACGCCGTCTACTTTCAGGGCTTTTGCGGGAATACGAAGCTTCATCCCAAGAAGCTCATTGGGATAATCCTGAAAAGCACGTATCCATAATTCTGTTCGGCTTTCCCATGATCGCCAATCAAAGATTTCCGTTGGATACACGCCATCAATTGTTCCAACACCCGACATACCAACATCGGCAAATGAAAGGTTGATTTTAAATTTCAAAATCGAAGAGCGAAGCGCTTCCAAATATATTCGAAAATTTGAAACACCTGCCGTTCCCTGATCAACCGCGCACGTTATACCAACAGGAATCGTTGAGAGCGCTGCATCACAATGAGCAAGCACATTACCGTGAGGAAGAAAATGAGCATGAGCATCTATCATTCCAGGAATTACTAGTTTTCCTGTCGCATCGATAGTTTCATCTGCTTCTATACCAGAAGTGCCCAAGCACTCCACCACTCTCCCATTCTTAATGGCGATATCTTTTATTTCGTTTACGCCTTGGGCAGTGTCAATTACGTAGCCATTTTTAATCAGGGTATCTACTTTCATCTTGCCCCTCGTTTCTGTTGGTTGTAATTTGCTAAAACAATTTAGGTAGATCAACAAAGGAATTCTTTTATCGATTAACGTGCAATTTTCTTTCAATGCTATATGGAGGACTGCTTTTCCCAGCCCTCCATAGCATCACATACTGAATCCATCTGCTTTAGATACGAGCTCCTCGCGCCAATGGAATAGCAAACAAAACACCAATGGCAATAAACAGCAACGCAGAAGTTGCAGTACCCGTGGCGTCAATTAGCATGCCGCAAATAGGCTGAACCAAAACTGCCCCAATGTTTGAGATACCAACGATAAAACCACTGACTGCAAAAGCGGTTTTCTTGTCAGCTAAGTCATTTGGCATGGTCCATAATGTGCCACCATAAAGCGATGCGCTAAAGAATGCCAGGATAGAAAGTGCGGTTAGAACAGTCACGCTTGCCGAGCCGGCGACAAAGAACAAAATGAGCAAGAATATACCGCACAAGCCAGCACTAATCATATTGATCTGATTGCGTTCACCTTTAAAGATGATGTCGGACACCGCTCCGCCAACGGGAGATGCCAAAAGTTTCCAAATAAATGTTGCCGCTACAATACTAGATGCCACTGCCAGCGACAAACCGATATCGTTCTGGAAAAAGAGAGGCAAAGTATAATTCAAACCATAAATTGGCAAAGTGAAGAACAAAGCCATCAGCGCAGCACACCACACGCGCTTATTACGCCACATTTCCTTGATACTGGTAGCTTTAGGCTCGTTGTCGTAGCGGGTAGAACGAACTCGCTCGTCAACAGGAGGCATAAGATCGCCCATAGTTTCCGCCTCGGGATAAACCTTTTTAAAGTCCTTAACTGTTAGACGGAAAATAATAGCCATAACAGCACTAGGAACAATCGTCATAACGGCGGTTGCCATCTGCCAAGAAAGCCCCATATTAAGAAGCACTGGACCAATAGCTGCCGTAACACTGAAGCCTACACCTAAAAAGCCCATGAGGATACCACTTGCAAAGCCAGCGGGATTCTTCGGGAACCATAAGCACAAATGCGCCGCAATAGGTCCATTTAAACAGCCGGTGAGACCACAAATAAAACGCGTGATAATGTAACCAACATACGTATCTGAGAAGAATGGAATAAACAGTAAAACGCCCGAAAGAATATTCATGCAAAGAGCAATTGGCACCATAGTAGTGATGCCGTATTTTTCAAACAAAGTACCTGTGAACGTAGGAAAAACGCAGAATGCAATCATAGTTGCAGTGGAAAGAAACGACAACAAAGTTGCATTGATTCCGAAATCTTCTTGGATAAGTGTGCCAAAAACTGCCGTAGCATTCATTGCAATAAAGAAGCACATGAAACACAGCATACTGACGACTAGAACCCACCAGCTATACGCAGGCGTATGCTGGAATTTATAAGAACCAGTCTGAACAGCTTGTGCCTGATCAGTCATGATTCCTCCCTCCTCGTAATGTCCCAAAAGAAATACAAGGATCGATCCATGAACTGATTATCTGCGAAGACCAGACGAAGAGTCCAATGACTCTTTGGCTCGCAGAAAAGCATCACGTCATTCCTTCAAGGAATGAGAGCTGATGAGAGGCTTAATTTTTCTAAACAGTAAGCCCGCTAAACACTAAGAGTTGATACCCCGTTGCATAAAGCATACCGTCACGCAACATTGGACCCTTCGCTCTGCCATATCAGGGCCCGCTATTCTTCCTTCGCCCAAAGATATGAGCAACGCACTGCTTTATTCCAGCCTTTGATCTTCTTTTGACGCTCTTCTTCGCTGATAGAAGGTTCGAAAATTTGATCAACGGCCCAATTCTGCTTAATTTCTTCAAGGCTGGTCCAATACCCTACCGCCAGGCCAGCAAGATAAGCAGCGCCCATAGCGGTAGTCTCAATGCATTTGGGTCTTTTTACCGGAGAGCCTGTAATATCGGCTTGAGCCTGCATCAAAAAGTTATTAGCACTGGCACCACCATCGACGCGAAGCGAGGTTAGCTCAATGCCTGAATCCACCTCCATAGCACCAAGCACCTCGTTAACCTGGTAAACAATCGACTCCAACGTTGCACGAACAATGTGATAGCGATTAACTCCGCGAGTGATGCCCACGATTGTTCCCCTTGCATAAGGATCCCAATGGGGCGCACCGAGCCCCGTAAATGCCGGAACCACATAGCAACCGTTAGTGTCGTTTACCTTTTTGGCCATATATTCAGAATCCGCCACAGAATCAATGAGATGCATTTCATCACGCAGCCACTGGATGGCAGCTCCTGCCACGAAAATTGACCCCTCAAGTGCATATTCCACTTTGCCGTCGAGCCCCCAAGCGATGGTGGTCACTAGCCCATTTTTTGAAAACACGGGCTTATTTCCTGTGTTCATGAGCAGAAAACAGCCGGTTCCGTAGGTATTTTTCGCCGCGCCCGGATGAAAACACGCCTGACCGAACAAGGCAGATTGCTGATCTCCCGCTGCTCCGGCAATAGGAATAGGACCGCCAAAGAACGACGTTTCCGTTTCGCCATATATACAGCTCGAAGGCATAGGCTTAGGCAACATAGCACGTGGAATATCGAGAAGATCTAAAATCTCCTGATCCCACTCCAAGGTATTAATATTGAAGAGCATTGTTCTTGATGCATTGGAGTAGTCCGTCACGTGTACTTTTCCACGAGTTAGCTTCCAAATAAGCCAAGTTTCTACTGTTCCAAAAAGCAGCTCTCCCGCCTCGGCCTTCTTTCGGGCTCCTTCTACATGATCTAAAATCCAGCGAATCTTAGTAGCGGAGAAATACGCATCGATAATCAAGCCTGCTTTGCACCTAATCATATCCGTGTAGCCTTGCTCTTTGAGCTGATCACAGAATTCCGCCGTCCTTCGGCATTGCCAAACAATGGCGTTATAAACTGGCTCCCCCGTTGTTTTATCCCACACAATCGCGGTTTCTCTTTGATTTGTTATGCCGATGGCAGCAATATCTTCAGCAGTTGCCCCCACTTTAGACATGGCTTCTACTGCAACACCAAGCTGAGTAGACCAGATTTCATCGGCGTCGTGTTCTACCCAGCCAGGTTTGGGGAAATACTGAGTAAACTCTTTTTGCGCGATACTAACGATTTTTCCGCTTTCGTCGAACAGAATACAGCGATTGCTGGTAGTTCCCGCATCAAGTGCCATAACATACTTTTTCATAGGTGAATCCCCGCATTACCCACATTAGTTATTAAGATACGTTTTACTAAGACATCTTTTGCTATATCGTACTTTACTAAGTTACGTTTTAGTAAAGTACGATATACTAAAGTTAACTCTACCGACACAACGAAAAATTGAGCCATTGAGCACCTCAATATATTAGACAACTTTATGCAGCTTTATGACCTCATATAGGTTTCATGAACGCAATATAGAGAGAACAACATAAGGAGCGAATAGATGTTTATTGGCCGCGAAAAAGAACTTACCATCTTGGAAGATGCATACAATACTGGCGCCTTTCAACTATTGGTTGTTTATGGTCGCCGCAGGGTAGGAAAAACTTCGCTTCTTCAGCATTTTGCTTCTAGTAAGCAACATGTTCACTTTTTTACTGCTTTAGAGGCAAACGAATCAGAAAACCTTAGAGCTTTCAGCGAAGCCATTCTTGCCCCACGCACGCAGAATGCCGGATCCATAAAGAAGTTCTCAATTGAGCCCTCTAGAGAAACTTCAATTGGAATACCCGCATCTTCCCCTTTCGCAATAGAATCTCCTACACCACAATTCTCATCATTTCAAGACGCACTTACCTATCTATTCAATCAAGCAGAAACTGAAAGAACTGTTCTTGTCATTGACGAATACCCCTATTTGGCTCAAAGCAATTTAGAGATATCTTCGCTGCTCCAAAACTTAATAGATTCACGAAAAGCAACCAGTAAATTATTCCTTGTTCTCTGCGGATCTTCTATGAGCTTTATGGAGCATCAGGTTTTAGGAGAAAAAAGCCCTTTGTACGGAAGACGAACAGGGCAAATAAAAGTAGAGCCATTTGATATTTTTGACGCAAAACGCCTTTTGGGAAGCACCAACTCCATACAAGCAGTTGAATTCTATTCATTGGTAGGCGGAGTTCCTTTATATCTAGAACAACTAGACAGCAACAAAACTGTTGAATGGAACATTGCAAATAGAGTATTTCGGCAGGGCAGCTTCCTTTCAGTTGAACCAGAAAATTACCTTATGCAGGAAATGCGCTCGCCTGCCACTTACAACTCGATAATAACTGCCATCGCTAGCGGAAACGAAAAACCAAGCGATATCGCTAGTACAACACACATGTCAACAGCAGCACTAAGCCCATATCTAAACAACTTATCCGAGTTAGGTATTATCACGCGAACAACACCAGAGATCCGAGCAAACCGAAAACAGGTACTTTACAGGATAACTGATAATCTTTTTCGTTTCTGGTACCGATTTGTCCCCCGCTATACAACAGCCCTTAATGCTGGCATGCACGAGCAGGTGGCACACTTTGTTGTAGAAAGGGATTTGTCCACCTTCGCTGGCCCCGCTTTTGAAGAAATATGCAGGCAATGGATAAAAAGACAATTCGCTACAGGACAAATTTCTTTTATTCCAGCCGGTATCGGTTCGTGGTGGGGAAATGATCCCACCCGAAAAGAACAAGCTGAAGTCGATGTAGTTGTTACCGGGATAAATAAAGAGCTCATTTTAGGCGAATGCAAGTGGCAAAATTCGCCAGTAGACACTGATATCTTACAACTGCTAGAGCACCGCTCTTCTTTCTTGGCGGACAGGGAAACCAAAACACTCTATTTATATCTGTTCTCGAAATCAGGCTTCACCGATGAATGTCAAAGCAGAGCAGAACAATTAGGGAATGTTCGCCTCATTACCCTTGAAGAAATGTTTGAAGATAACAAAATAGACAAGCCCGAGAAAGAGGATGGACTAAACCTCTAAGACCGGAAAGGACCAGAAACTTAATTTGATTGCAGAAACGGCCGCTATTTCCGCCGAGGAAATAGCGAAAACGCATTCGTAATTCAAAAGGTCACAAGCAATGCAGTTTTGACTCTTGTCTCAAATAAGAGACTTGCCGAAGCAGTCGCCAAGCAAAACCCGAATCTTCTGTGGTGTTGATGACCGCAATAAGGTATTGACTCGCACTCCTCTTTCGTATCCCTTACCATAGACACAGTAAACCGGATTCAACCCTACTAAGGATAAACATGCCTACCATTGCTGCCGTTGTTGTTACTTACAATAGAAAAGACCTGCTTCTCGAATGCTTGGACTGTCTACAAAATCAGGACTTCACTGATGCTCCGCAAGCATCAAAAACAAAGCTAGATGTTCTTGTAGTCGATAACGCCAGTACCGATGAAACGGCGACAATACTGAAACCTCTAGCAGACAAAGAGCAGATTCTTTATTTCAATACCGGAGCTAATCTTGGTGGTGCAGGTGGCTTTAACTACGGTATGAGAAAAGCCATAGAACTGGGCTATGACTACGTATGGGTGATGGATGATGACTGCATGCCTCACAAAGACACCTTACAAGAATTTCTAAAAGCAGATGCGCAGCTAAACAGCCAGTATGGTTATTTAAGTAGCGTTTGCCGTTGGACCGATGGCAGCATTTGCACTATGAATACCCAGCGTCATCCACTTACTAAAAACATTACCGATTTTTCTCCAGAACTGCAGCCTTGCACTTTGGCATCGTTTGTCTCGCTTTTTATTCCTGCACGCATTATTAAAGAACTTGGACTTCCCATCAAAGACTTCTTTATCTGGTCTGATGACTGGGAGTTCACTCGTCGCATTTCCCGAAAATACTCCTGCTACCTTGCAGGAAAAAGTGTTGTTACTCACAAATCAAAGAGTAACGGTGTTGGCAATATCGCACTCGATTCAGAAGAAAAGATTAGTCGTTACAAGTTAGCGTATCGTAACGACGTAGTATTCTACCGCCGCGAAGGCATCAAAGGATATGGATACATCTTTATACGCGGTCTATATCATGCTTTTTTGGTACTAACCAAAGCAAAAAGCAAGAAAGGCAAACGCCTGAAGACAATTATTCAAGGCAACCTAGAAGGGCTAAAGTTTCATCCAGATATTGAGTATATTCACAGTCATACCAATATAGAGCATCAATAGCGACAATTAAGTATGTAGGCAGTTTTGTAATTGCTATTATTTAACTGCACGAATGCTGAATGAAGCAGCATAAGACTTTTTTACATCGGCCAAAGCACAACTGTTTACTAGACAAGGCTCTATTCTGATGATCTCAAAAGATACGTTACTCATGCCTATTAAAGAACTTTATTGCAGAAATAAAATTCGAACAGTGCTTTTGGTTTTTCTAGCTCTTCTTTTATCCGGACTTAGTATTTTAAGTACAGGCTACCAAACAGGCGATTCAATATACTCCGTTTTAACAGCTTTTGGATCCATCGGGTCTGCCGTGAAACACTTCGTTTTTCGTTTTGTGTTTATCGGCTTGCTCGGTTTAGTTCTTTTCTGGATGTGGGATAACTGCAACAGCAAACCAATTCCTATCACAACTAAACGACTACTGGGATTCGCAGCACTGTTATTCATCCTTTGGCTTCCATGGTTAATTTTCCACTATCCTGGCACTATGCGAGATGATACTCTCCCCCAACTTTTTCAATGGTATGGCCTAATACCCTATTACACGCAGCACCCTGTAACGGATACCTTAATATTTGGCACTTTTATGTCACTCGGTGATTCACTTGGTTCGCGAAGTCTAGGACTTTTTATTTATATCCTCGCTCAAGCCGCAGTTACTGCAACAGTTTTCTCCCTTGTTCTTTGCTATGCTCGTTCTTTTGGAACACCTAGAGCTGTCTTTATCCTGGCTTTTTTGTTCTTTGCTTTTTCTCGAACTATTTACCAACCCATAGATACCATGTCAAAAGACGCGCTAAATGGTATCTTTTTCACACTCTGCATCTTAGGACTTGTTGAAATTATCCGTTCAAACCAAGCCATTCTTAGAAAACCTTGGTTTGTCATTGGCTATGGATTTAGCCTTATTCTTTGCATTACAACAAAACGAACTATGCTCTATGTATTACTAATAGCTTTCTTCGCCTATTTCATATATCTCATTATTCAAATGCTTAGGCAGAAAAGAAATGACTCAACATTTATTCGCAATAAAGCACAAAATGACACAGAGCTCATTCACGAGAACCGAGAAAACAACAATACACTCCCGAGAGAGCTATCTAAAACGCATACAACAAAGCCTCTTCTGTCTTTTGTTGCCATGACAATAATTCCCCTCGCTGTTGCGGTTTTTATTTGGACTCCAGTAGTAAATGCTGCAACGAATGCTTATAGCAATTCAACGAACGAGATGTATTCAGTGCCTGTTCAACAAATAATTAATACAATCAAGGAGTATCCGGATGCCTTATCAACAGAAGAACAGCAGCAGCTCGAATCTTTTATAAACATAGAGCAAGCTTGCTCGGTTTATAATCCAAATCGATCCGATGAAGCAACCAACTGCATTGTTGATAAAAGAAGCTTTCTGCCCTGCATACCGTTATGGATTAGCCTAGGATTCGAATACCCTGCCTTTTACTCAAATGCCTTTATGAGCCTGACGGCAAATTGGTTTGGTTTAGACAATTCAATCAGCTATGGTCACGACTCGGATGAGGAACTTCTATCTGAACAACGATTAGAATTTTGGTCTAGCTTTTTTCCTAATCGTGAAGCAGAGAATCAATTTCTTTCAACTCTTGATTTATCGTATCCCGAAGAGCTGCAACCTGCAACTTCATTACTTGAGCGCCTCGATCATTGGCAAACAAAAACATTTGCCATAAGCAGCTATGGACTGTACTGCATGGTAATCCCCCTGCTTTTTCTAATATACGCATTCACAGCAAAACAAAATAAGGGCCGTTTGATCTGCATAGCTTCTGCGCCTCTTGCTCTTATAGTGTCGTTTTTAGTTGGACCTATCGCTTTGTATTGGTACACGATTCCAGCAGTTTATATAGCGCCCTTGATAGTTATGTGCCCTTTTATTTTGAAATTATCTCAAGAGTCAAAATCAGAAGGATAGCCCATAATCATCCTTCCGGAAAATCACACTTTTATTAAAATGCACGACTCACGAACAAGCATAGCCAATCCTGCAGAACTCTATTCCGCTGGCTTCAAATCCGTACCAAGATACTCATTCCAGAAGTCCCAAGAGGTCAACCAGGGCTTGGCGGCTTTATATGCTGTTCGAACTTCGGCGCCACGATCAGCATGTTCTTTCTTCAAGCGAGCAAAACGATCCATGAGTTCCTTATAGCGCGCGCGATCCATGTGACGAACAGCTGCGTTTTTACCATCAAGATCAAAGGCAACAAGCGTTTTAGTTCCTACCGTACGGGGAGACAAAACAGATAAACCGCTATAGAAAACCGCTTCTGGCTTATCGCGCAATAAAGCATCAGGCAACAAATGACGGTCATAGGGCAATGTGCGCCACAGACGTAAGAATTCACCGATATGAGATTCCCCACCAAAAGCACGCTTGCTATGTTTCATGGAAGAGATCATTTCCTGATCAAGAGTTTCAACTGGTACTAATTTTTCATTTTTCGCACCATTCTTCTTCATTAACTCTTCACCACTAACACTTGCTAGATACTCAGGACCTTTAAGGTAGTCCTCCATACCATCCAAGAACAGTTCTACTGTGTTGTATTCCATAGTACGCAGGTGAAGACGAATGTTGCGCTCCCAGCGAGCTACAAACATTTTCTCTGAGGCGCAATCGTCAACCGCAATCATTATCATGAAGTTGCGAATATACTGATAACAATCCACGGAAGGACGGAATCTGCCCTCGAATCCCTCATGCCAAACACAAATACCATTCATGGTCATATAAGTGGGATTTGTCCTCATGCCATATTCAACATCATCACAACGCACAAACACTGGCAAAGGTAGTCCCTTTTCGCGAACTACTTTTAGAGGGATACAGCTATACCACCAAGCGCCATAAGCATTCGGTACCTCAACATTAATTGATTCGTTCTCAACTACATCCTTAACCTGATCGATATAAAGCTTATCTTCTTTTACACGGCGATATGCGCCAGACTTAATTACAAACGACACATCCTCAAACTGAAGATTAGGCTGCTCTACTGCAAGCATTGCTCCATTGATAAAGGCATCGCGATAATCCCCTTTAGCCAAAGCTAGCAAATTATAAGTACGCTTTAGGCTTTCGGCGGAAATTTTGACATCGTCATCCATAAGTAGAATATGCGTATAGCCCTCAGAACTCGCAAGAGCTTCCATCATTCCTCGTGCAAATCCACCAGCACCACCAACATTCTTGTTAGGAAGAACAGTTACCCCATCGTTAGACAAAGCTTTCGCATCTAGGGTACAGCCGTTATCCACTACAAACATGTGAAACGCTTCTGCAATAGGGTCAGAAGAGTCAAGCACTTCGCGTTTTACCAAATCGATATTAGGAACAATATATTCTTCTTTTTTGAACGTTGTCGTAGAAAGAGCCAGTTTAACGGGGTTAATATCGCTTTCTTCCACTTCCGTGAAATAGAATGCATCATGCAGCAGTGTTTCTCCCCTAATATCCAAAATAAAGCTAACCAACTCTTTATCAGTATGAGGGATATCTATATCAAAAACGTAAACATCTTTTTTCTCCTGAGGATCATATATTGCCTTTTCTTGGTCAAAAATCAATCTTTGCCCAGAAGATAAAGCAATAGACTCGTTGTCACCCTTACTAATACCTCTAAATTGAATTATGCACGGATCTCCGGATAAAACTAAACGAAGTTTAAAGTTGTCAATTTTTGCATATTGCTTCCACTTCATCACTGAACAAGCATTGAAGTAGGTAAAAAAATCGACGCGTGACCGCATACGCAGTGCAGCAACAGAATCATCGTAACGAACTTCTTTGTTTGCTCGAAAATAAACTTCCTGATACTGCTCCATAAAATCAGACGGACGTAATACCACATTTGAAAGCTTATGCTGCATTGATAGCCAATCCTCACAATAATCCAAGTACAACAATATTTAATCGCAACACAATACAATCTACTTTACGATCAAAAATTCGCGTCAAAATATTCGAGCTATCTAGGAAAACTACACTCTTTTACCCTTTTCTGGCAAGCAAATAGCGATGGAGTCTTCTCTTTAGATTTAAATACTTTTGTCTTAACGAATTAGAATAGCGCAAGTTGCAGTAGGGGTTTAGTAACGCAAAATTTGAATTATAAAAGGGATCTCCATCTACCGCGTATGCATTTTCCCATAAGTCAAATAATAGATTCTTTTCTGCGAGTGCGCGAGACTTTTTCTGATCGGAGTCAGTGTCAATACCGCGACTAATTGATTCATAGTGATAGAACTCAACAAATGAGTTATATACAACCTGTAAACCTTTTGCTCTCGCCTTTAAGCAAAAATCAACATCATTAAACGCTACGGCAAGATCTTCGTTATACCCACCCAATTCATAAAAGAGATCTTTATCAAAACACTGGCATGCGCCTGTAACTGCCGAGTAGTCCTGAGTTTTTACCGCCCTAGCATGGTAGCCAAGATTTTCCCTAGGAAGTTCTCGAAATAAATGCCATGCTGGTTCCTGTGAACGATCACTGAATTGGATGGCTACCCCAGCATGCTGGATAGTCTCATCGGGGTATAGAAGTTTAGCCCCAACAACACCGACATCAGAACGCGCAGCATAAGAAACAAGTTCTCGTACAAACCCTTTCGTTATTGCTTGCGTATCATTATTGAGGGTAATAATATAATCTCCCTTTGAGGCTGCAACGCCCTTGTTGATTAACACCGAGTAGTTAAATGCGTCCTCTTGAACAGCTATCACTTTTAAGCGATTGTCGCCTTCCTGCAACTTCCGGTAAAGCTCAAATGTTTCAGACTCAACACTATTGTTTTCAACAATTACAATCTCAAAATTGTCATATTCTGCTTTGCTGATAATCGATTTAACACATTCATGCAATAAATACGATTGATCTTTATTAGGAATAACAAATGAGACAAAAGGCAAACCAACTATAGGATAAGTAACACGATAAGTATTTTTAATCTCTGCTATTGAAACCGAGCAACCCGGCACAACACGATCCAGGTGGTTCTGGACAGCAATGCGCCCCGCTTCTTCAGCATAACTCTTGCTTTCAGGCCGAACATTAGTCGAAAGAGCATGTGCCCGCCAGTGATAAAGCACCTTCGAAATATGTTTAATCGAACGAGCTTTTTCGCACGCTTTAAATGTGATGTCGTAGTCTTGAGCACCATCCATATCAGATGAGGTTAATTCAAGCGTGTCAAGCAACGATTTCCTAATCATATGAAGATGCATTATATAATTATGCGTCCTCAGCAAATCGATATCAAAATCTGGCTTCAAGAGCGGGTCGAAGTGACGACCCTCATTGTCAAATAAATCCTCATCACAATAAAGAAAATCAATCGATGGATCCGCTTTGATAGCTTCATGATATTCAAAGAAAAGATCTGGCTCGATTTTATCATCATGATCCATAAAACCAATGAAGTCACCCGTCGCAACGCGAATGCCCGCATTCGTATTGCCAGCAATCCCCCTATTTTCGTCCATTGTAACAACTTTAATACGCGAATCGTTACGCACTAATTCACTAATCGCCCTGGAAAGTTTTTCATTTTCGGGCGAAGCATTAACAAGGATAAGCTCCCATTTAGAATAGCTCTGCTCTTTAACTGAATTAACCATGTCAGCAAGAAAGGCTAGAGGTGTTTTATAGAGAGGCACAACCAAGCTAAACAAAAGATCTGTTGAAACTTGTTTTTGCAAAGCAAGTTCAGAATGCGTAACTTGGTTCTCTCTTAGCCAGGCTGAATAGCGAATATTCATAGCGTGCTCCGTCGCTACTTCAAAATCAAAGTAACAAACCTCTGAGAAAAAACATGCGGATATTTCTTCACCATAAGTAACTTCCAGCGCTGGACGAAGATACCCGACTTCGACAAATGCCGCCAACACAAGCAGTACCCCATGCTTTTGCTGAGTGATCTGCATAGCTACCGGATCTTTAACAAAAGAGCCAATCTTTGGAGAAACACGAATTTTTTGCGCCCAATTATTCCAACTTATTTGTTCGTCACTGTTTAAAATCTTAACAACAAAGCGAGCTACCACCCACTTCTGAGCAGGGATTAGATATATGGGCTCGACTTGAAGCATAAATAACCTCTTTGATTGGCGATATTTACTCTAAAATACTATTAAGTAGCTTAGATACTCTAATGGAAATATATCAGAACCAGCTATGCTCGATTAGCCAAACTCCAATGTCATTACGATATTTTCTTAACAGCGCGAAAGGACATGCCGTGAATTTTAAAACCATAATGATATGTCGAGGCGAGGGAGTAATCGACTTCCATCTTCAAGCCATCTCTCCTGCCACCTTCAACAATGCGCAATTTAAGGCATCAACGAACTACTGCAATAATATTCCTGCCACGATATTCATATATGAAACTCACGGATCTGATATCACCGATGTCATTGTCTCTGTTCCTCTATTAGAGTTTAAGCATATTGTCATAAGTGCAAAAATAGGAGCTGAGCGTTTTGAAAAAAAATTTTCAAAACGCTCAATTACCCTACAATCAAAAATCAATTATGCACTGAAACCTGTAAAAGCTCTGGACATTCGAGAGTTTTACCTTGAGAATTATTCAAACAATATTTCAATCCAACCGAGCTGCATGAATATTGATCCCAACAATCAATCTCAATTTCTTATAAGGGGAAGACTGGTTGTTCCCGGGAAGCAAGAAAATATTGAATTATTTTTTTCTGACATCACTGGCCAAAAGAAAAATTCTATCGATTTTTCTTTTTCGCATCAAAGCACCAAAAGGGGAATTGCCTGCAGCGTTTATTCTTTTAGCAGCAGATTAGTATTGAAGCCAAACGGAGGCTGCATTATAGCAAAATCCCAATCGGGGCGCACGGGCTTCTTTACCCTTAATCCTATAAATTTTGATCCAATTTATAACCATTTGTCTACAAGAGGATATTCACTTGCAAAACCTGGAGTATACGACTTATTTCAGAAAAAACAAAAGAACCTCCGAAAAGTATATGCAAGCACTACAAACATAGCTTATGATTCGGCTCCTCTTTTTAGCATAGTGGTTCCTTTGTTTGAAACTCCTGCTTTGTTTTTCCAAGAAATGATTAGCTCTGTTTTAATTCAGAGCTATCAAAAATGGGAGCTTATTCTAGTCAACGCTTCTCCCTCGAATGCCACATTGAAAAAGCTCATTGATCAGATAGATGACAACCGCGTAAAAACAATTTCTTTAAATAAAAACTTAGGAATTGCCAATAACACCAATGCAGGTGTCGCTCGTGCACAAGGCGATTTTATCTTTTTCCTTGACCACGACGACACAATTGAACCTGATGCACTTTTGCGATACTGGAGTTATCTGCAGACTTACCCAAACAGTGACATTTTATATTGTGATGAAGATTTTCTTACTGAAGCCCATACGTATATCAATCCTCACTTTAAACCAGACTTTTCGATAGATTTATTACGCGTTCATAATTACATCACTCACTTTCTTGCAGTTAGATCATCTTTGTTAGATAAAGATCCCCTTGACCCCGCTTACAATGGCGCACAAGATTACGACTTAGTCCTTCGACTTTCTGAAAAGACCAAACACTTTACTCACATTCCTGAAGTTCTTTACCATTGGCGAATGAGTGATCAGTCAACTGCAAAAAATGCGAACAATAAGTCCTACGCAATAGACGCAGGAAAATCTGCATTAAAGGCACATCTTAAACGTTGTGGACTTCCGGCTCGCGTTTTGGATGACGAAGCTGCATGTTTCTACCGAGTTGAATATCAGATAAAAAACACCCCACTTGTTTCAATCATCATCCCAAACAAAGACCAAGTCGCTACTCTGGATCGTTGTCTTACCTCAATTCAAAACAAAACGACTTATGAAAATTATGAAATTTTGATAATAGAAAACAATAGTGAGCAAGAGGCAACCTTCGCATATTATAAAAAGGCAGAGGAAAAGTGGTCCAATCTGTCCGTAGTATATTGGGCTAATGAATTTAACTACTCTGCTATTAATAATTTTGGTGCTTCAGTCTCAAAAGGGAAATATCTAGTCCTGCTTAATAATGATACCGAAGTAATTTCCAGCAATTGGATTGAGTCGCTACTGGGCTACTGTCAAAGAGACGATGTAGGAGTGGTTGGAGCAAAACTTCTATATCCTGATAATTCAGTTCAACACGCCGGCATCCAGATCAAGAAACCCAAAACCGCCCTAGACAGCATTAATCCTATTCATATCTTTCAACAACTTGATAGAGATGATCCTGGATATATGAGACGCGCTGTAATCCCTCAAAATGTCCTTGCAGTCACGGGTGCATGTCTTATGACAAAACGCTCACTCTATAATGATCTTTCAGGACTAGACGAGCATCTATCAGTTGCATATAACGACATAGATTACTGCCTAAAAGTTCATGATTCGGGTTTAAATATAGTTTTTAACCCTCATGCACTCTTGTATCACCATGAATCAATTTCCCGAGGAATCGATGACGAAACTTCTTCTGTAAACTATACGCGCTTTTTATCCGAGCAAGGAATTTTGCAAGCAAAATGGAGTAAAGTTCTAGCAACAGACGACCCGTATCATAGATTCGGGTAAGGCATTTTCTGCAAATTAGAAAGAAGATTATGGTTTCAATATTCAACAATCTACTCACCAAACAAAACTGGTTTATTCTTTCAACATTGGTAAGTAAGGACTTTAAGCTTAAGTACAGAAGAAGCTTTCTTGGTGTTTTATGGAGCCTTCTTAATCCTCTATTGATGATGATAGTTTTATCGGCAGTTTTTTCTTATATGTTTAGATTTTCGATTGAGCATTACCCTGTCTATCTCATCTTGGGTCAAACATTATTCACACTTATGAATGATTCTACGACCATGGGAATGAACTCTATTATTGAAGCTGCACCTCTTTTAAAGAAAATACGAGTGGAAAAAATTATCTTTCCTATCGAAAAAGTACTTTTTGCTTTGGTTAATTTTGCTGTTTCGCTTATAGCAGTTGTTATTGTTATTCTCTTTTTTCAAATAACTCCCACTGCTAGCATGCTACTTCTCCCAATATTGCTTTTCTATCTTCTTCTTTTTTGCATTGGCCTTAGTCTTTTACTTTCTTCTCTGGCAGTTTTCTTCCGTGACATGCTTCACTTATGGGGTGTAATTACAACAGCCTGGATGTATGCGACGCCTATTCTTTATCCATTGAGTCTTCTTCCCGATTTTCTTCAGCAAGCAATGGTCGCTAATCCAATGTATCAATATGTTTCTTACTTCAGAGACATCATGATGAACGGTATTATTCCTTCAGTTGAAGCAAACCTTGTTTGTCTCTTTATGGGAATAGTTACTTTTCTTGTAGGCTTGGTTGTCTTTAAGAAAACGCAGCGAAAATTTATTCTTTATATTTAATTCTTGCCGTTTGACACAATGCTATTACTTAAGGAACTTCTATGATTGTAGACAACGAGCCTAAAACTGAAATTGAACCTATTATTGAGATTAATCATGTTGACATGGTTTTCAATATGGCCAATCAACAACTCACTAATCTTAAAGAATATGCTATTGCTGCATTGCGTCACGAACTCTTTTTTAAAGAGTTTAAAGCACTTAACGATATCAATATAAAAATTTATCCAGGTGACGTATATGGCATAGTTGGAACAAACGGGTCGGGAAAATCAACACTGTTAAAAATTGTTGCTGGTGTTCTTGAGCCAACAAACGGTACCTGCATCATTCGCGGTACCATTGCGCCTCTTATTGAGCTTGGCGCTGGATTTGATCTTGATCTAACCGCACGCGAAAACATTTACCTTAATAGCGCACTTCTAGGTTATAGCAGAGATTTCGTTAATGAACATATGGACGAAATCATTGATTTTGCCGAAATTAGAGATTTTATTGATATTCCCCTAAAAAATTATTCTTCAGGCATGGTTGCACGCATTGCCTTTTCTATTGCTACTGCAACTATCCCTGATATTCTTGTTGTAGATGAGGCACTCAGTGTTGGTGATTTCCTCTTTCAGCGTAAGTGCGAAGAGCGCATCAATGACCTTGTTCAAAATCATGGCACTACGTTGCTTTTCGTCTCCCACAGCATAGAACAAGTCGAACGTGTCTGTAAAAAAGCGGTTTGGATTGAGAAAGGAAATTTATTAACTTCAGGAGATGTCCGTGATGTGTGTGAAGCATATCGAGACTACCGCGGAGCCGAGTTAAAACCAGAAGATATAAAGCCAGCAGAGATTCTAATTAACGGTACTGCCGATGGCGGATCCGACTTTGAGCAAATCGCTAAAGAAGGACATTGCCAGATAGAACGTTTTACGCCCTCATCTACCGGTTTCAATGCTATTAACGATGATCCATGGATTGATTTTGCCTTTAAAACACCGCAAAACTTTTTCTCAATAGAAATTGAGTTTAATGCTGCTCGTGAACCAGGGAAGATATTCTATCGTTCTGAAGTTGAGCCAAACTACACAGAAAAGAATTCTTTTGCCCCCAACCTTGACAACATTGAAACATATGCTCGTTTGCTAGTTTTTGACCAACCCATTCTTTCACTTCGCTTTGATTTAGTCGAAGCCATAGGGCCGACCAATATCACATCTATAAAGGTTAAATCATTTAAAACCATCGAAGACGCAGTAGAGTATCAAAAGGAAACTCTACCAAATAAATCTGTGTGTTTTGAAATGAATAGCCCGAGCAAACGACTACAGGAATATATAAAATCATACTGCTAATAGAAATCGCCAGACGCAGGTTTAGAAAGCGATAAATAGTACGCTATTCGATAACTTGAACTGATCTATCTTGTTTTATGCCAATAGTGCAATATAGGTTTGCCATAAAACAAGATAGGGAATACCCGTTAGCAAGGCAAGAATGGCCGTATTATAAACGCATTCGTGCCCCACACGCACCATCCCGCCCAGCTTAGGAGAACCTAAGAATAGCAGCACAACCAAAAGAGGAAAGGCATAGCGTGGCTGAACGCCCGCAATAGTATCCGAAGCAACGACAGTATAAGAAATGTACATTGACGTAGCGACAAGACAAAGTGTTCCAACGCCTACCACTAACGACCACGTTCTTGTTTTCCAATTAGACAGCGCTGTTTTATCTGTTGGCTCTTTATCAGTTACCGTGACAAACGCAACAATAAGAGCTGTTAAGACCCACGTGCGCAACATAGGGAAGCCAAGGTATGCCCACAAGGCCGTATCATGAACAACATGATAAGAATAATCGCCCAATAAATAGCCAAAGAGCACTACAAGATAATGTGGAATATCGGAAAGAATAAACTGCACTTGGCCAATCGTGCTAACATCGGAGCCGCCACGACTGTCACCTGTTTCCGCCCCAGAAGACACACTGCCTACAAAATTTAACAGAAATGAAGAAGCTATAAGTAAAGGAACTACTATACATGCGGCTCTAAATATGCGGGAATGAGCACTGCTGGCAAACTTAGAACGCGGCATCGTTAATGCCAAAGCGGCAAGCGGAAAATAAATTGCTTTGGGACCACAAGCTACAACGAACGCGCCAAACATCAAAAGAGCACTTTTCAATGTAAGTTGCTGATCGGGACGTTGCAATTCCCCTACAAGCCTGGCGGCAGCATACAAAATCCAACACGTAACCCAATAGTCATAACCATAATTTGCGGCAATGAACAAAGCAGCAGGCAACATAGCTATAGAGGCAAAAATCATTTTCCCCGATCGTAAAAGCTTCATACCACGATAACAAACAATGGAATAAATAAGTGCATAGATAAGCTTTGTTAGCACATACGTTATTGAAAACGAAACACCTAAAGCACCACAAAGCATGTATACGATGGAGCCAGGAATTGATGCAATTCGGTTGTAAAACGATGTTAATGGAGCCGAAGAAAAGCTTTCGTCAGTCGATATGCCTTCGGCCTCATTAAGATAGCCTTTCCAATCATTGAGCGCAGCAATATCTGTTTCAAATCGCGCTGCATAGCCATAAATCGCATCTTGTTCAGCTTCATTCAATTCAACAGTGCCATCAGGCTCAGTCCAAGAAAGCATGAAGCGGAAATGCGATTCTGCATCCCAACTAACCTTATTCACATCGAAAAGGATAGAAGAGCCCATAGTGAAAACAAGAACAACAGCCAGAAAAACTCTTTCAGGCTTGTCCTTTATATCTTTACGAAAAGTGAAAAATAAAGCAATGCTAAAGAGAAGCATTGCTGCAAACAAAATAAAATACTTGTTGTACCACGTTCCTGAAGTAACCGGACCCGAGAATAGGTAAGCTAGGCCTCCAATAGCCACTGCTAAAACAACCGAAGCAATTGCCGCTAGCAGCAAAAATAGAGCCTTGTCTTTATTAGTTTCGCATGCGGCTATCGTTTTTAGCACGGTACACCTTTCCTTTACAGCGCAAGATCGGAAAACACGGGATGTAGTTTATCTTTTTCACTAAGAATTACTTTAGCTTCATCAAACTCTTCATCCCCCTGAAGTGCTGGCCATTCAATCCCTATGACAGGATCGTTCCACATAAGACCAC